>Ga0316363_10000014_pt1 | contig 275242 bp, 249 predicted proteins | sample Sb_taG_3_FD_200459 | JGI IMG/M metagenome (GOLD analysis project Ga0316363, IMG submission 200459) | Peat soil microbial communities from Weissenstadt, Germany - Sb_50d_a_PC metaG (v2) (version 2) | ecosystem: Environmental > Terrestrial > Soil > Wetlands > Peat | place: Germany: Weissenstadt... | reverse complement strand
GTAGTTTCTCTTCCATGACACTGCTCGCTTTCCATGGCATGCGCTGTTTGTAACTCGCGCTCGCCATCCTGGGCAGTGTCAGGGATGCTCCCGGTCTGTTTTGTCAGGGATGCTCCCGGTCTGTACCCCGGGTTACCCCCCCTCCCCCCTTTGGCTGCAAAATCTAGAAAACAAACGATCTAATTTGCGACTATGTGCTAGATCTTTGAGTTTACAGGAGTTACGCGCAAAATCTAGATAACATGGGAGTTAGGGTGGGTGATGCTTCCCATTTTGGGACTGAGCGGGGTTGGCTGCTTGAGCAGGGTCTCGAAGCCACGCGGTCGCATGGGTCAGTTTGTCAAAGAACGATTATTATCTTCTAGATGATGTATCCTGTATAAGATTATCGGATCTGCAGCATTCGGTCAATAAGAAAACGTGATTGAACTTTGTGTCGGCAGTCTCGCACCCTCCTCGGCCATGCGCCCGGCGCTTGCAAAAAACGCGAGGAGCGGCGGACGCTGCCGGGCCGTCCCGTGAATGATTGGATGGTGCCAGCACCCGCCCTTTCGCACAGAACGCGAAAGAACGGGGCACCCCAAATCCGATTAGTCGAGCCGATATAAAGAGTGGGCCACCTGCCCAAGCCGCCGATTGCCTTGGCGGCACCCTTTAGCGGAAAATGAACGCGATAGAGTGGGCCACCCGACACCCAAAGTCAGATTTATTGGTACTAGAAAGCATGGGCCACCCTCATAAGAAAACGCAAGGATGGGCAACCCTATTTTCCGGTGGTTCAGAGGAACGATCCGGGAAGGGTGGGCCAGCCCCCGGGTATACGGGATGGTCGGTGAAATAGGTTATACGGTAAGCAGGGCGAATTTCTGTCGATCTAAGCGCTGAATGAGTGCGTTGGTGATGAGATGAACGTTTTCGTCATGTTCTGCGCTCGGTTCAAAAAGAGTATCGACGATCGCTCCCAAAAATCCCTCTAATGCACTTGGCCCACACTTTGTGAAATCGAGAATTTTTATGCCGACAATATCCTTTGAGGGGATGGTCCTTTCCACGTAAACATTACGTAGTGATTGATCGGCGGGCGTCCCTAGAGGCCCAGAATCGCTGCCCTTTGACAATGGCTCAAAAATCGAGGGCTTTTCCCTCTTACGAAAAGAGAGTTTTTGAACCAGTTTACGGAGACCGCTAGCCCCATCTCCCCAACGCATCACAAGTGTATCGGATTCATTGTCGTACACAACGGACAGTTTGGCAGTCGCCAATTTCCGCATGCGCGCGGGAAGTTCCTTCTCGGCATATTGGTTGATTTTCTCGAATATTTTCTTAAACCCAACGATGGTCATCCCCTGAAGGGATGGTGGGTTGAGCCGCACTTGAATAGCTAACCAATCCTCGATTTGTAGGGCAATCGCTGGGACTGGAGGTCCAAACGAGATGTCCAGAACATCGCCGCGACGGTCGTAGCTATAGTCCAACTTCTCGAATTTGAACTCCTGAACTAGCTCGAAGGCCATACTAGAGTGCCCAACATGCGTAATGAATAAGCCGCAAAATAGGCCGTTGCAACATACCTATCCGTGCCGTCGACAAAGACCAGAAGGTCAAGGGAGTCCCCGACTCCACGAACCTGCAGGTGCCTCTTACGATAGATCCTTCGCGCTGGGTCTCTTTTGCCCAAGTAAATTGCGTCAGGCCCCCCGACAGCTTCCACGACGAACTGCCTTAAAGGTAGCATCTCCGGATGGCGTGAAACTATATGTCGCCAACAATCGTCCGTGAGAATCGCCTGGAATCCAGTTGGATCCGAGATCGTTTCGTCCATCCCGCTCCCGACTCGTCTGCGCCCTCGGCTCAGCGGCTTTCAACAGGTTCTAGCTTAGTCCAGGGGCGGCTCGGATTCAAACTCAATACGTGGAGTGAGTTGCGTGCCTTGTTTAAGCGCAAAGTGCCGCCGAAGCGCCGAAAAACATGCGGAAAATTATGGTACAAAGTGCCCATGAGTCTATGGCATAATGTCCCTAGGTGAACAAGCTATGGCGACATCGGTTCCGGGGGGGAGAAGTTTGGGGGAGTATTTGCGGGAGTGGTTGGGGGCGCGGTTTGGGTCGGAGTTGGAGTTGGCGGCTTTGGCGGAGCGGGGGTTGCCGCTGACTACCGTCGGCCGGATGACCAAGCATGGGTTGACCCGGGATGAGGTGCATGCGCTGGTCATTCATCGGCGGACTTTCAAGCATCGCAAGAGCAGCCATCAGAAGCTGTCGCGGGAGGAGTCGGACCGGGCGATTCGGACGGCGCGGATTCTGGCGCGGGCGCAGGCTACGTTTGGGGATTCGGAGGCCGCGCTGGAGTGGGTGCGGGCGCCGAAAGTGCGGTTTGAGGGGAAGAGCCCGATTCAGATGATGTCGACGGAGACGGGGGGGCGGTTGGTGGAGCAGATGTTGGTGCAGATCGATGAGGGCATGTTTGCGTGATGGGTTCATCGCGACGGGAAGACGAAACAGCAGGTCCCTCCACTCCGCTTCGCTCCGGTCGGGATGACAGAGTTTGAGTTACGTATTAAGTCTAAAGTTCCTGGAGAAATGAATTGATCATGGCGACGGGAAGCTGAAACAGCAGGTCCCTCCACTCCGCTTGGGTCCGGTCAGGATGACAGAATTTTCTGCTGGTTCCGATCCGCTTGGGTCCGGTCAGGATGACAGAGTTTTGTGCCGGTTGTAAATGGTGCCGAGCTTTGCTCGGCTCCCCGGACGTGGGCGTCCGGGGCTACGTGGGCATTGGGTTACGCTTCCTGAAAATATTCTTCGGCAACCGCTTCCATGTTTCTTTGGAGAATCAGTAATCACGCAGAGCTGGATGGACGCGGTGGGTTGCTGGCGTCGGCGCGGTGGCATACGCAGGGGCGTTCCATTGTTTACCTGGCGGCGAACCCGGCGGGGGCGCTGGTCGAGGTGTTGGTAAATCTGGAATTGGATGCGGGGCGGTTGCCGGGGAGTTACACGATGTTGAAGGCGGAGGCTCCGGATGATATTCAAGTGCGGCGCATCGAGGTGGGGTCGCTGCCGGAAGGCTGGAGTGCCGATGTGGCGATCACCAGGTGTCGGGGGGACGAGTGGCTGGCGGGTGGGGAATCAGCGCTGCTCGAAGTGCCGTCGGCGATTTTGCCGGATACTTTCAATGTGTTGTTGAATCCTCATCATCCGGATGCTGGGCGCGTCAGGGTCGTGTGGCAGCGGGCTTATCCGTATGACCGGAGATTTTTCAAGGTGAGAAAGTGAGTGTCAGTCTGCTTTGAACTGCAGCGGACAGGGGTGTCCGCTCTACCCGGACGGGTCGGAGACCCTCTCCACATTAGTTGTCGGGAATGATGGGGTAGCGGTGTTCCTGGTCGTAGAATTTGCGGTGGGAATGGTCGGAATGCGCATCTGGAATGGGTTGCTCGGCGGCGGAGGTGAGGGCCGCCCCGTATTGCGCAGCGGGGATGCCGCTGGTTGTGGCGTACATGGGCTCATCAAATACTGTTCCTGCATTCGCTTGGGCAGTGGCGAAAATGGCGAAGGCTTTCCCTCCGGAGAAGGTGGTGGCCACGTAATCGCCCACCATGAGGCCGGCGAACGTGTTAGGCAGCCACGCTGGGGACATGGGGCCAGCCAGAGTGGCGGGAGTGGTCCAGGTGGCGCCGCCATCCGGCGAAGAAATAAATCCAGCGTACAGGGCGCAGTTGGACGCGTCGCAGGTTGCCGAGCCGTAGAAATAATAAGTCAATGCGAGATGCGCCGTGCTGCCTGACGTTGTGGGTTCCACAGCCAAGCCGGGAATGAAGTGATCCACGGTGCTGGTGAGTGGGTCGATGGGGATGCGGGCGGGAGCGGTCCAGGTGGCGCCATCGGTTGAAGTGCTCAACACGAGGTCGTTGGCGGAGCATGCGGTGCGGAAGCGGCAATCCTGCCAGATGGCATAGACCGTGCCCGCCGCGTCGATGGCGGCGGAGGGCAGAGCGGAGGTGCGCAGATTCGCTGCGACCTGATGGTCTGAGATTGCAGAGATGGTTGTGGATGCGTTCCAGGTGTTGCCGCCGTTGGTCGAGGTGAAGGCCAGCATTTCAGCACCGAGGGAGTTCTCAATGGGCACGATGACGCTGCCGTTCGGTTGGACCAGGGGTTGGCCTCCGATGCCGGTGGCGAGGTCGGCGGTGTTGCGGGCCGCGTCCCAAGTGAGGCCGCCGTCGGTCGAGGTGCTCATCCAGATGAGGTTCTTGTTGCTGGGGTCGTCCCACTCGACGTAGCAATGACCGTAGAAGGGGCTAGCGGGGGTGTTGTCGCATGTAATCCAGTTCTTGTCGGAATTTGGCGTGGTGCTGACGATAATGGGATTGTCCCAGGTAGTACCGTTCGGGGAGCGGCTTACGGCCACTTGGTCCACGTTGGCGATGGCTAGGGAAGAGATCATCCAGGTGGCGTGGGCGGCGTCGAAAGCTACCACGGGATCGCTGGCCGCGCTGAATGCGCCTTGCTCGTAGATAGTGATGCCGGGAAGGAAGCCGGTTGCCCAAATGGCGCCGTTGTCGGAGGTGGTGGCGAAGCCAATGTCGGATGCGCCGCCGCTGAAAATGCGGCCGACCTGGAATGCGCTGACAATGGTCGAGCCAAAGGCGAAGGCGCTGGCCTCCACTTCGGTGGCGTGCTGGCTGCTGGCGTTGCTGAAGGTGTCGTGGCTGATCTGGATGAGCGGGACTGAGGGCGGGGGAATGATCGTTTGTGGAGGCTGCTGAGGCGGCTGAGGGTTCGATCCACCGCCACAAGCGACGAAGAAAGTCAGCATTCCCACGAGAGCCGCGGCTTGCAGAAGCTTCATTATCAGTGGCCCTGAGCTCATCGGTGGATGCCAGAGTGCACCAAAGATCTGATTGTAAACCACGTTGACAATTCTGGTGACAAACGGCAAGTGCAGGAGGATAATGTCGTCGTTTCGGCGGAGGAGCTTATAGAGCGGCCATGGGCGGAGCTGAGCTTCCTGCCCTGAACGGACACTGAATCATTCTTCAAGGAGAACTCGATGAAGAACTACAAGGTGATCGCATTCGTTGTGCTGGCGTTCATGAGCGCGGCGGTCGGCGTCGATGCTCCGCCGCTGACCTTCAAGTTCGTTACCGCCAGTGTACCTGGCGCGATCCAGACCTATCCGGGTGGAGTCAACAACAAAGGTGTGATGGTTGGCACCTATCAAGACGCGAACAAGCACTTCCATGGTTATATTCTCAATGGCAAAAAGCTGACTACGCTGGATGACCCAAAGGGCACCACCAGTTGCAACAATCTCACACCAAACGGTGCCATTGCGGTGGTCGGCTCCTATATCACTTCCACCGGTGCTACGGTGGGATTCCTGTATAAGGGCGGGAAGTTTACGGACGTCCCTGGCCCGACGGGCTCGACCGGGTCTTTGGCCATCGGGATCAACGATCGGGGTGCGATCGTCGGTTACTACAACGACACCAACAACGCCACCCACGGGTTCATCTTAAGAGGCAAAACCTACACCACCCTGGACGTGCCGGGGGCCCTTGCGACGGCGGCCACGGGCATCAACGACAACGGCAAGGTTGTATTGTATTGGGCAAATTCAACCGGCGCTTATGAATCGTCTCTCTACAACGGAAAGACCTACAAGACGATTGATGTGCCCGGTGCAACATACTCGTTTGCCTCCGACATTAACAGCGTGGGCGACGTTACCTTTCAATGGCTGGATTCCAGCGGCGGAAGCCACGCCGCGCTGCTCCAGAGCGGGAAGTACTACAAGTTTAACTACCCAAAAGCCAAATTCACGTACGCAGGCGGAATAAATGATAAGAAGGCGACCGTAGGAGGCTACGCGGCCACGAGTAAGGGCCCGGTCCTGGGTTTCAAGGCGACTTTCTAGCGCTTGCTCGTGTTAGTCAACCTCATACGCGCATTTTGGGCCGATCCGAGATAATTTGTTGCCCGGATACAGATTTGTCACTCCCCAAACATCGGCACCTGCCCGGTATCGACTGCGACGCCGCGACGTTGCCGCCGGGTTGCCCCGATCACAGCCAACACGTTTAGGGACTCGAGCGCGCTGCGGGGCACAAATATGCGTTGCGTGTTCGACCGCAAGTCCGGCGGATTGATCAGGAAACCCTCGGCGGTGGTCAGGGAGAGATCGTTCGGCATCATGCCTTCGAGGACTTCATTGTCTTTGAACCTTAGACGGACCCACAGTCCTTCGGTGCGTGGGCGGGTGGTGAACGTTTTGCGGCTGGGAGAGTCAGCGTCTCCGAATTCGCGGACGAAATAAACCACCTTGATATCTTTCAGTTCGATTGCGACCACGTTGCCTGCCGTGTTGAGCAATTCCAGCTTGCCTTCGCGCACAAAATCTGCGGAAGCGACGTAGCCGTTGATGGAATCGCGATCCATCTTCCGGACTACCACCTTTTTGTGAGTGGAAGGCATGGATTGGCCAAAAGGGGCTGAGGCGGCGGATTTCCGCGACCGAGCTTAAACCAGATTCTCACACTTTTGCCTCGAACATAGTGAGTCATCTCATTCACAGTAGCCAAATTGTTAACATTGTGTTATTTTCTTTAGTTTGCTGCCATCCATCTTAGATCGTCTAAGTCTAGTCTGCAGAGCAGTTTACGTAGAACGCGCCGGAAGCCGCTGGGCAGGTGGGAGTGAACCCTGTGGAAATCTTGTTCCGGCTGGCCCAGGGGAGTTGCAGCCTGGTAACTCTGAATTCTGAATAAGGCATGGCTGATTACATCTACACCATGGAAATCCGGCTGACCCCCGATCAGCAGCGGGGGGTCACCCTGGTGCAGGACATCGCTCGCGACGCGGGCATGAACATTTACCTGACTGGGGGCGCGGTTCGCGACATCATCAGTGGGTTCCCGATTCGCGACTTGGACTTCACGGTTCAGGGCAATCCTCTCAAGCTGCAGAAACAACTCGAACACGCCGGTGCCTTGGTCGCTTCGGCGGACGACGACCTGAAGACTTTGTATTTGGTATTGCCCGGCAATGTGCGCGCGGAGATCGGTACGGCGCGCATTGAGCGCTACGAGAAGACGGGAAAGCCTCCAATCGTCGCTCCGGGCACGATCATTGAAGACCTGCGGCGGCGGGATTTCACCATCAACGCCATGGCGCTGTCGCTGAATCCCGGTTCGCGCGGTTTGCTGATGGACCCGTTCAATGGGGCGGCGGATATTGAAGCCAAGCTGATCCGCATCCTGCATAACTACTCGTTCATGGAAGATCCATCGCGGCTGATTCGCGCGGCCCGTTTCGCGGCGCGCTTCCATTGGCCGCTCGAGGAGCGTACCCAGGCGCGGGTGCAGTCGGCGAAGGAAAACAACTACATCGAATACATCACCGACCGGGCCATCGGGCAGGAGATCGAGCAACTGGCGTACGAGGACGACCCGCTGCATATCGTCCGCGTGCTGGAGAAAGAAGATTGGCTTAAGGTGCTCCATCCCCACTGGTCCACGGCAAAGGTGGATGCGGCGGGGTTGGCGGAGCTGATGAAAACACGGCAGCAGATGAATCAGCTGGGATATACCCCGGACCCCTCGCCAGCAGTGTTGTATTTCCTGACGGCGCGGCTGGGCGACAAAGATATTGCGGACATGCGCAAGCTGATTCCACGCAAGGATCTGGTGGCCGCGTGGAAGGATCTTGAGGATAACGCCAAGGATTTGGCCAAGCGCTTGACCGGGAAAGAAGCGGCGACGCCTTCCCGGACATGGAAGTTGCTTTCGGAAGCGCGGCCGGAGATGGTTCTTTTTCTTGACGTAACCGCGAAGCAGCAGGCGGTGGCGCAGAAGATCAAGAACTTTTTCGGCAAGTGGCGGCAGGTGCAACAGAAGCTTCCGCTACTGGAGATGACTGAGCTGCGCATCACGCCGCAAATGCCGGAGTATCCCAAGATTGCTCATGACGTATTCATGCTGTTGCTGGATGGAAAACTGCACTCGCGGACGGAGATTTTGAAGTTCCTGAAACCGCTGGCGCCACCGCCGCCGCCTCCACCGCCGCCTCCGCCTAAGCGCGGGCGGGCCGCCAAGGCGGCTGCAGGCGCGCCCCAATCCGCCGCGGTTGCTGCTCCAGCTGCGGGCAAGAAAAAAGGGAAGGGTGCGGCAGCAGCGGCGCCATTGCCGCAGCCTCCGCCGAAAGCCGAAGTCGCCAAAGCCCCGAATCCGCCTGAGGCCAAGAAGCCCAGCCCGCCGAAAAAGGCAGCTAAGCCCTCAAGAAAAACCGCCAGAGGGAAGAAGAAAGCAAAAGGGAAGAAGAGGCGCTAAAGCGCGCTCTCGAGCGCACTCAATGGGAGTGCTCGTTATCCTTCGCGACGGGTTTCGCCAGATTCTATTGCGTTTCAGGGATGCTTTTCAGTTCTACCGCAACACATTAGAACGTCGCGCTGCAATTGAACTTCGCGCGGGGGCGTGTAAATGAAAAAGCTCGGGAAGATACTGTTCTTCATATTGGTTGCAGGCGTACTTGTTTTGATTGTGGTCATCAGCCTGACTATCGGCTGGCGTCCGTTTGTTGGTCCGAAGGTGCGTCCTCTGACCTCGCAGAAATTCGAAGCGACGCCGCAGCGGCTGGAGCGTGGCCGATATCTTGCAGTCGGACTGACGGGGTGCGCAGAATGCCATTCGCAGCACGACTGGAATACGCACGGCGCGCCGGTGGTTCCCGGCACGGAAGGTAGTGGGCAGTGGTTGAACATGCCTGACTTGCCGGGCCACGTTGTAGCGCCGAACTTGACGCCCGACTTGGAAACGGGCGCGGGCGCGTGGACTGACGATCAACTTTCCCGGGCGATTCGCGAAGGAGTCGGGCACGATGGACGAGCCCTCTTCCCGATGATGCCTTACCAAGACTTCCGCCAGATGTCGGACGAGGACGTGGCCTCGATTGTGGTTTACCTACGGTCGTTGCCCCCGGTGCATAGTCAGTTGGCGAAGACGGAAATCATCTTCCCGGTGAAGTACCTGATACGCAGTGTGCCGGAGCCAGTGACCACGTCCGTCGCCAGTCCAGACCCGGCGGATCGCGTGAAGTACGGCCAGTATCTTGCGACCATCGGCGGTTGCGCAGACTGCCACACGCCACAACAACAGGGACAACCGGTCGCCGGGTTCGAATACGCAGGCGGAATGCTGATGAGCGGTCCGTGGGGAGAAGCCGCCACCGCCAACATTACGCCTGATCTCTCGGGTATCAGCTACTACGACGAAGCGCTGTTCATCCAAGTGCTGCGCACCGGTTACGTGAAGGCGAGAAAGCTGAACTCGATCATGCCGTTCGGAGCATACAAGAATCTCACTGACGACGATCTGAAGGCTATTTTTGCCTACTTGCGCACGCTGAAGCCGGTGAAACATCGAGTGGACAACAGTCAGCCACCGACGTATTGCAAGCTCTGCCGATTGAAGCACGGCGGTGGGGATCAGAACTAGAGGCTAGCCCATAGCGAAGGTTCTCGAATCGCATAGATTTGCAGTCATGGGCTATACTTCCGGCCAACTGGAAGTTCTGCTCCGTTTGGGAAAGGGCAATCATGAAGCACTGCCTCCTGGGTATTTTCTTTTTCGCATTCCTTTTACTTCCGTGGAGCGTCTCTGCTGACCCGCGCCCAGACAATCTGCTGTTCGTTGCTAACCAAATGGAGCACACCGTTTTGCTTGTGGATCCCATGTCCAAACAGGTTGTGGCCAAAGTGGGAGTTGACATTAACGGACACGAGGTCGCTGTCTCTCCGGACGGCAATTTCGGCTACGTTCCCATCTACGGAAACACATGGGTGGGAAAGTCCGGCTCGAACGGAAGCACCATTCACGTCGTGGACCTGCGCGGGGGGAGGACCGTTGCCGTCATCGATCTTGGCAAAGAGGTACGCCCGCACTGCGCGCACTTTGGGCCTGACGGATTGCTGTATGTTTCCGCGGAACTCGCCAACGCCATCTACATCGTGGACACAAAGACACGCACTCTCGTCGGCGAAATTCCAACTGGCGCCACCCATACGCACATGCTCGTGATCTCTCCCGACGGACGGAGGATCTACACTGCAAATAACGAGGCGGGCAGCGTGAGTGTTCTGGATTTGCAAAAGCGGACTTTGCTCGCGACAATTCCAATCTCCAAGAAAGTGCAGCGCATCTCGATTTCGCCCGATGGGAAGTTTGTTTTTACGCAGGACCAGGAAACACCCCGCGTCGTCGTCATTGATACTGCAACCAACGCGGTCGTCCGATCGATTTCCCTCCCCAGAATTGCCTTCTCTTCCGTCGTCACGAAAGACGGACGCTGGCTCTTAGCCAATACCGAATCTGGAAAGCTCTTCGTTGTAGATCTGGGCAGTGGAGCACTTACAAAAACGTTTGACACGCCGGATGTCCCCGTCCTACCGACCCCAGGAGAGTTCGCACTGACGCCCGACGGCACACACGCGTATGTGAGTTGTCCCCAGGGCGGCACCATCGAGATCCTGAATCTGAAAGACTGGAAGCTCGAAGAGCCCATTCGGCTCACGAAAGGCGTTGATGGCATGGCTTGGGTGCCTTCGGCTACGAATTGATCTGCTTCCGGGACGCGGTAATTCCGAGATGTCGGCGAGCCCTGGCATTCGCGAATGAACTTTCACATTAGTCGCAGGTTTTTGCTCCAAAGAACTTGATTCTTGACACTCGCAAAGCCCGTTGCTAACATGCCCTTCCGCTTGCACCTAGCCTGCGATGCACTCCCTCCCAATCGCCGCCGCAAGCAGAAAGAGGATCACCTATGACTTCGAGAATGTTGCGCCGAGGTTTTCTCCTGGTTACCGCAGTTCTTGCTTTCGGTCTGGCCTCGTGGGGGCAGTGTTCCAACGCGAACTTTACGGGAAAATACGGATTTGCCGGTAACGGTCTGGATACGAACGGCAAGCCCATCAGCTTCCTGGGTTATATTAAGGCCGACGGAAAGGGAACCTTCACCGGGACCGAAACCGCCAGCGATGACGGTACCGTGATTACGAACGTTCCAATCACCGGGACGTACTCCATCAACTCCGATTGCACTGGCTCGGGCACGACCAAACTAAAAGGCCAAAAAGGGACGAACCATTTCACTCTGGTGGTTGTGTCCGGAGGAAAGAACCTCCAATTCCTGATTACGGATGCGCCGAAGGTTCAGATCGGCACGGCGCAGGCCCAGGGGAAAGCGACTTGCACGCTGGCTGGGCTCAAGGGAAGTTTCGGAGTTGAGTCCAGCGGGGTCTTTATCGGCGTGGGGGCGGTTGCTCTCGATGGCTTGCTCACGCTGGATGGAAAGGGCAACGTAGGCGGAAGCGAGTCAGGCAGCATCGCAGGCTCGATCTTTACCGGGCAGCCCGTCTCCGGGACGTATACCGTCGCTTCGAACTGCACCGGCACGCTCACTGTCACCGTATTGAAACAGACCGAACATGCCAGTTTTGTCGTGACTAACGGCGGCAAGGGAATGCTCATCGTTGAGACCGACGCGACTACGGTCGTTTCAGGATTCGGGCAGCAGTAATTGAGCTTCCTCTGCTGAGCGCCGTAATTGCACTCACGACCGCGTTCTGAGTGCAATGGCCCTTTCACAACAAAGTTCTGGCTCACCGTGGTTCGCAGTTGGCGCTATAATATGGGTATGCGTCGCTGGCTGGCAGTCGCGGCCTTGGGCGCGGCTTTCCTCACGCTCCAGGCGTGGGGGCAACGTCGCGGCGGAGCTTCGGGAGGCCTCGGGGGACATTCCGGATTTTCCGGAGGTCATCCCATGGTTGGCGCTCGCGGCCCGGTGACGATGAATCGCGCGCCGGGTTTCGCCAGGGTTCAACGGGGCGGCGTGCACTTCGTGATGGGTGGTTTTGGCCACCCTCGCTCCTCGCCATTTTTCTTCCACAACCATCATCGCTTGTTCCGGTCGTGGCCATACGGCGGATATTATGGCTATCCGTATTACGGCTATCCTTGGGATTACGGGGACGATTCTTATTCCGCCGATTCTTATCAGAGCTATCCAGCCTACAATTACTCGAGTGCTTACCTCGAGAGCAACCGAGAGCAGGCACAGATTGATCGCCTGGAGAATGAGGTCGACCGCCTGCGTGAGGAGCGTGAGGCGCGGGAATCCCAGCCATCCAGCGCGTCGCAAGCCCGCTCGAAGGCCGATGCGCAGCCGACCCAAATTGTTTTCCGCGACAAGCGTACCGAGGAAGTAAAGAACTACGCCATCGTCGGCCAAACCTTTTGGGTCTTCAGCGAACAGCGGGCGCGGAAGATCCCGCTCTCCGATCTCGATATCCCTGCCACGAAAAAAGCAAATGATGATCGCGGAGTGGATTTTCAGTTACCCGAGTGATCCGTGAGTCCTGATGAAATCCTGCGCGCCTGCTGTGGATAACTCGCCGCCTTCGCGTGTCGATCTCCAATTAGAATGGGCGAGACTAAAATCTACTCCGAGCCCCACAATGTCCCAATTTGTTCATCTTCATTTGCACACTGACTATTCGATGCTCGACGGCGCCTGCGACGTTGACAAACTCTGCCAGCGCGCGAAACAACTGGGCATGCCCGCGGTAGCCATGACCGATCACGGCAATATCTTTGGCGCAGTGCATTTTGTGAATGCGGCCAAACAGGCAGGGATCAAGCCCATCATCGGCTGCGAGCTTTACATCTGTAAGAAGGACGATCACAACATCGAACGCACTCCGCCCGAGGGCGATACTTACAACCATCTCCTGGTGCTGGCGGAAAACGAAGAAGGCTACCGCAATTTAGTGAAGATTACGTCCGAAGCATCGCTGCATGGCTTCTATTACAAGCCGCGCGTGAGCAAGAACTTTCTGGCGGAACACTCCAAGGGCCTGATCGGGCTGTCCGGATGCCTTAAGGGCGAGGTTGCCGAAAGATTGATGGAAGAAAAGTACGAAGCCGCGCGGGATGCGGCGGTGTTCTATCGCGACATCTTCGGCAAAGATAATTTCTTTCTGGAGATTCAAGATCAGGGCTTGGAGATGGAACACCGCATCCATTCTCATTTGTTCCAGCTGGAAAAGGAACTCGGGCTGCCCCTGGTGGCTACCAACGACAGCCACTACCTCTGTGAAGACGATGCCCACGCCCAGGATGTGATGCTCTGCATTCAGACTGGCAAGTCCATCCAGGACACCAACCGCATGAAGTTTCAGGGCACGGACTTCTACGTCAAGAGCCACGACGAAATGTTCCGCGTATTCAAGGATGCGCCCGATGTGCTCTCGCGCACCCTGGCCATCGCCGAGCGCTGCAGCACGCGATTGGAGAAAGTCAGCAACCCCTTTCCGCATTTCGACGTGCCTGCGGGTTATACATTAGACAGTTACTTCGAACACATCACGCGGGAAGGGTTTGCTCGGCGTTTGGAAGTACTGCGCGGGCTCACAACGCAAGGACGATTGAAACGCAGTCTGGCCGACTACGAACAGCGGCTGGCGCGGGAACTGGCCATCATCCAGCAAATGCAGTTCTCGGGATACTTCCTGATCGTCTGGGACTTCATCCGTTACGCGAAGGAAAATAACATTCCGGTGGGCCCGGGCCGTGGCTCCGCGGCGGGATCGCTGGTCTCGTATTCGATGGGCATTACCGACATTGATCCACTGCAGCACGAACTATTGTTTGAGCGCTTCCTGAACCCCGAACGTATTTCCATGCCGGACATCGACATTGATTTTTGCATGAACCGGCGCGGGGAAGTCATTAACTACGTAACCCAGAAATACGGGCGGGAGAACGTGGCGCAGATCATCACCTTCGGCACCATGGCAGCCAAGGCGGCGATTAAGGACGTGGGCCGCGCCATGGACATTCCTTACGCGGACGTGGATCGAATTGCGAAGATGGTTCCCACCACGCTCAACATCAAGCTGGAGCAGGCGATTAAAGATTCTCCCGCGCTGCAGCAAGCTTATGAGAGTGAGCCGCAAGTGCGTCAGTTGCTCGATACTGCGCGCAAACTCGAAGGCCTGGTGCGAAACGCGGGAGTTCACGCCGCGGGAGTGGTGATTTCCCCTCGTCCGCTCATTGAACTGGTCCCCTTGCACAAGACGAAGAACGATGAGATTGTTACCGCTTTCGACATGGTGGCCATCGAGAAGATGGGCCTGTTGAAGATGGATTTCCTCGGGCTCACGACGCTGACCATTCTCGACGACGCGTTGAAGCTGATTGTGCAGACGCGCGCTGAGCGTGTCGCGCTGGAAGACATTCCACTGACGGATCAGGAAACCTACAAGAAGGTTTTTCACAGCGGATTGACCTCGGGAGTGTTCCAGTTTGAATCACACGGCATGCGCGACGTGCTGCGCCGCTATCAACCGGACTCGATCGAGGGTCTTACAGCCTTGAATGCGCTCTATCGTCCGGGCCCGATCCAGGGCGGCATGATTGATGACTTCATTGATCGCAAACATGGCCGCAAGAAGATTGAGTATGAATTGCCGGAACTCAAGGAAGTCCTGGAAGAGACGCTGGGCGTGATTGTTTATCAGGAACAGGTAATGCAGATCGCCAACCGGCTTGCCGGCTACTCCCTCGGGGAAGCCGACTTGCTGCGGCGCGCCATGGGTAAAAAGAAGGCCGAGGAAATGGCGCAGCAGCGCGAGCGATTCGTCGAGGGGGCGGTGCAGCGGGGCTACCCGCCAAAGAAAGTGGAGAAGATTTTCGATCTGATGGCGCAGTTCGCGGGATACGGTTTCAATAAATCGCACTCGGCGGCCTACGCGCTGCTGGCCTACCACACCGCCTATCTGAAGACTCACTACCCCGTGGAGTTCATGGCTGCGTTGCTGACCTCGGTCACCGGCAACACCGACGACGTGGTGAAATACATCAACGAATGCCGTGAAATGGGGATCGCCGTCGAACCGCCCGACATCAACGTGAGCGACGCCAACTTCACGCCGCATGGCAGCGCGATCCGCTTTGGTTTAGCAGCCGTGAAAAACGTTGGCCACAACGCCATTCAGTCGATCGTGGCGGGGCGAAAAGGACTGGGACGTTATCGTTCCATTTATGAATTCTGCGAGAAGGTGGATTTGCGGCTGCTCAACAAACGGGTTCTGGAGTCTCTGATCAAGAGTGGCGCCATGGATTCACTGGGGCATCGGGCGCAGTTGATGTTCGTTCTGGATAAGGCGGTTGAGCGCGCGGAAAAAATCCAGCGTGATGCTGAGTTTGGCCAGCACGGCTTGTTTGGTGTGTTCCAGCAGGATGAAGCTCCGGTTAACAATGACAAGTTGCCGGACATACCGGACTGGGATGAGCACACCCGCCTGGCGGCCGAAAAAGAAATTCTCGGCTTCTTCATCACCGGCCATCCGCTGGAAAAGTACAAAGATAAGTTGGAAGATTTGCGCGCTCTAAGTACAGCTGATATCGCCGGCATCAAGGCTTCCACGGGAAAAGATGAAAACATCTGCACCGCCGGCATCATCACCAACCTCCGCGTGCTGAAGTCGAAGAAAGGGGACTTCTACGCCCAAGGCGCCCTCGAGGATATGAGCGGCTCGGTGGAAATGATCGTGTTCCCCGAAGCGTACCGGAAGTTGCAGGATAAGGTGAAGCTCGAAGTCCCGGTTCTGGTGCGCGGCGGCCTGCGGATCGAAGAAGGCGTGAATCCCAAGCTGATGGCCAACGATATTATTCCGCTCGAGGATGCCAAGGTTCCATTGCCGCGCTCGCTGCGCATCCGCATTCCGGTGGAGACTGCGAATGAGTCCATGGTCGATGAACTGCACGCTCTTTGTGCCCAGCGCAAAGGTGAAGCAAAAGTATTGTTTGACGTGGAACGCCAGGGTGATTTCATGGTGGTGATGGAGGCGGAGGGCTATAATGTCCATCCAGACCGCAATTTTGTGGCCCGGGTGGAGGATTTGTGCGGCCGCGGCGCTGTAAGGGTCATTGACTGAGACATGTAGAGACGTAGCTAGCTACGTCTCTACAGATGGATTGAGACGTGCCTCGGGTGAGAACTTCCATTCATAGGAGTTCAGGTTTGCAATCGGCGACAACTCCGGCGGCCACCAATGCGATGCTCGTAGTGACCGGCACGGAGTTTCTCCTTTCGATGGTGGAGGCCCGCTGGGCCGCCCGGAACGGTGATGGCAGGAATATGGAGTCTCAACTGAGATCGCAACAAGAGTTGGGGAGAATCGAGCAGCAACTGGAGCGGCTGCAGTCGTTGCCGGGGCAGGATGAGGACGTCCGCGGCCAAATCCAGCAGCTTCACGATCGCATTCACGATTTGCGCGCTCAGGTTTCGGCCCATTTCAGTGCCTGGCAAAAAGCGGAATTGGCCAGGAATCCGCAACGCCCGCTCACGCTGGAGTACGTGGAGCGGATCTTCACCAACTGGAGCGAGATCCACGGCGACCGTGGTTTCGCCGATGACCATGCCATGGTTTGTGGCATGGCCCGTTTTCACGGCCACGAGGTCGTGGTCATGGGCCACCAGAAGGCGCGGGACACCAAGCAGAATGTTTATCGCAACTGGGGCATGACCAACCCGGAGGGATATCGCAAGGCCCTGCGTGTGATGAAGATCGCGGAAAAGTTTAAACGTCCGATCTTTACTTTCGTGGACACGGTTGGCGCATATCCAGGTCTGAGTGCAGAGGAGCGTGGCCAGGCAGAAGCCATCGCGAGAAATTTGCGTGAAATGGCGCGACTGCAGGTTCCCATTATCACGACTATAACTGGGGAGGGCGGTAGCGGTGGCGCGCTGGCGATCGCGGTCGCGGATCGCGTGCTGATGATGGAGAATGCCATCTATTCCGTCATCTCTCCCGAGTCCTGTGCCGCCATTATGTGGCGCGATGCCACCAAGAAAGAACTCGCCGCGCAGGCGCTGCGCATCACCGCCGCGGACTTGGCCGAATTTGGCTGCATCGACGACATCGTGCCCGAACCCAAGGGAGGAGCGCACACCGATCACGAAGCAGCCGCGGCTCTTCTCGATGCTGCGCTGCAAAAACATTTCGGCGAACTGGTAAAAATGCCTACCCCGGAATTGGTCGCATCACGATATAATAAATTCCGCAACATGGCGCAGTTTCTGCGTTCGGAATAGGCGGAATTTGGAACTGCATTTGCGAGACAGGTCCTTGGGTCCCTGAATTCCGCTGCCCGCGCCTGTTCGCAACCACTCCCGTGCCGTATAATAAAAAGTTCGTCTCCAAGCACGTGCCGGGCGGGCGAAAACTCGCTCCAGTCATAAGGAAGGATAAGGAATGGCCACCACGGATGTAGCGCTCCACGAAGCCTTTGGGCAACGGGAGCCAAAACGCGTCGTCAACAACATGAGCATTCAGGTTGCGACCGTGAACGGGTCGGGCTCGCAGAGTTCCAACACCGTGCTTTTGCGCAGTATCTTTCAGATGGGTGTCCCGGTTTCCGGCAAGAACCTGTTTCCCTCGAACATCGCCGGTCTGCCGACCTGGTACACCATCCGCGCCAACAAAGATGGTTACATTGCGCGCAAGAAAGAGATCGACTTCGTCATTGCCATGAATGCGGAGACGGCGCAGGAAGACGTGATGTCACTGGCGCCAGGCGCGGCCGTGCTTTACGACGAGCCTTTGAACCTGAATAAGCTGCGCAGTGATTTGGTTTTCTATCCGGTTCCTTACGACAAACTGGTCGCACCGGTCTGTCCTGAAGCCAAACTGCGCAAGCTGGTTAAGAACATGATTTACGTAGGCGTGGCAGCCCAGTTACTCGGAATCGAAATGGCTCAAGTAGAAAAGGCCCTGCGCAAACAGTTCGCAACGAAAGTGAAGGCGGCTAATCTGAATCTGGCGGCGGTGCGTGCGGGATTCGACTTCGCTGCCGCCAATCTGACCAAGCAAGATCCCTACTTCATTCAGCCCATGGACAAGAACCAGGGCATGATCATTATCGACGGTAACTCGGCGGCCGCGCTGGGCTGCATGTTTGCCGGAGTCACAGTCGTGACTTGGTATCCGATCACGCCATCGTCGTCGCTCGTCGAGACCCTGATTGACTACATGAAGGAGTATCGGATCAGTCCTGACGGCAAGGCTACATTTGCCATTGTGCAAGCGGAAGACGAACTGGCTGCGATCGGCATGGTTCTAGGCGCGGGCTGGGCGGGTGCGCGTTCGATGACCGCAACCGCTGGACCTGGTATCTCGCTGATGGCTGAGTTTGCCGGCCTGGCTTACTACGCCGAGGTTCCCGGTGTCGTGTGGGACATCCAACGCGTCGGACCTTCCACCGGTTTGCCAACCCGAACTTCGCAGGGCGACATTCTCTCGACTGCCTTCCTCTCGCACGGCGATACCAAAAACATCCTGCTCATGCCTTGTTCCGTGGCTGAGTGCTTCAGCATGGCGCAGGACGCTTTCAATCTGGCCGAGCAGTTCCAGACTCTGGTGTTCGTGATGTCGGATCTGGATCTGGGAATGAACAATTGGATGTCTGATCCGTTCGAGTATCCCAAGGAACCGATCGACCGCGGCAAGGTGCTCACGAAGGAAGATCTGGACCGACTGGGAGGGTTTGCCCGGTACCAGGACGTGGACGGCGACGGTATTGGCTACCGCACTCTGCCCGGCACCGAGCATCCGGCAGCTGCCTATTTCACGCGTGGCACCGGACACAACGAAAAATCAGGCTACAGCGAGCGCCCCGACGACTTCGAAAGGAACATGGAGCGCATCAACAAGAAATTTGAGACGGCGCGATCCTTTGTTCCGCGGCCCGAATTGATCAGCAATGGGAAATCCGAATCGAAGATTGGCATGATCGCCTACGGTACTTCACACTGGGCCATCATCGAATCACGCGATCAGTTGCGCGATGAGTACAACATCGAAACCGATTATCTGCGTCTGAAGGCCTATCCGTTCTCGCGCGAGGTTCATGAATTCATCGAACAGCATGATCGGGTTTACGTGGTCGAGCAAAACCGCGACGCCCAGATGCTATGCATGATCAAGCTCGACATAAAGCCGGAGTTGGTGACGCGCCTCCGCAGCATCGCGCACATTCACGGGTTACCGCTGGACGCGCGCTCGGTAACCGACGAACTCATGAGCATGGAAGGCAAATAACATGGCGACCACGACCGGCACCCCAACGCCCGCACCCAAAATCAATCGCATCGGCCTGACCGTTCTCGACTATCGCGGCGGCAAGACCACCCTCTGCGCCGGCTGTGGCCACAACGCGATTTCCGAGCGCATCATCGACGCCATGTATGAGATGGGCGTACCGCCCGAACGCGTCATCAAGCCCAGCGGCATCGGCTGCTCCTCGAAGAGTCCGGCATATTTCATGAGCCGCTCCCACAGTTTTAACGCTGTACACGGCCGCATGCCATCCGTCGCAACCGGCGCCATGTTGGCGAACCATAAGCTGATTGCGCTCGGCGTCAGCGGCGACGGCGATACCGCCTCCATCGGCATCGGACAATTCGTCCACCTGATGCGGCGCAACCTGCCAATCATTTACATTATCGAGGACAACGGCGTGTACGGCCTGACCAAGGGCCAGTTCTCCGCCACGGCTGACCTCGGCTCCAAGCTGAAGACCGGCGTGGTCAACGATCTTCCTCCCATCGATACTTGTGCCATGGCCATCACGCTAGGCGCCACTTTTGTCGGCCGTTCATTCTCCGGCGACAAGCGGCAACTGCACAGCATGCTGAAAGCGGCCATCGCCCACAAAGGCACGGTCATGCTCGACGTGGTTTCGCCCTGTGTGACCTTCAACGATCATGAGGGCTCGACGAAGTCGTACAAATACATGAAAGACCACGAAGAGCCGCTGCAGGACATCAGCTTCGTTCCGGCATTCGAGGAAATTAACGTGGAGTACGATCCGGGCAGCACCGTCGAAGTCACCATGCACGACGGATCTCGCCTGCGCCTCACCAAGCTCGAAGAAGACTACGACGCCACCAATCGAATCAAGGCCATCAGCCGTTTGCACGAAGCCCACGAAAAAGACGAAGTGCTGACCGGACTTTTCTATGTGAATCCGGACGCGCCCAGCTTCATCGACATGCTGAACGTGACTGAGGAACCGCTGGCCACGCTGCCAGAGTCAGTGACGCGCCCGGGAAGGGAAGTGCTCGAACAGGTGATGGAAGAGCTGCGATAAAGAACACACTTGTCATCCCGAGCAGAGCGAGGGATCTGGGTTCTTGCCTACACTGCCAGTATGGTCGCCGCGGGCAAATACCCAGATCCCTCGCTTTGCTCGGTATGACAGTTCATAAATTGGATGCACCAGATGGGAGGCCCGTTTAATGGCCAGTGATTGAGGCCGAGTCACACCTTCGGGCTGATCTCGGTTCCGAACGAGTACTCATTGAGCGGCCCGAAGCGTTTTTTCTCCGCATACAAGCGCCAGCGCCGCCACACGATGCGCAGGCTCGCCATCACCGGAATCGAAAGATATACGCCGAGCACCCCCGCGATCTCGCCGCCCGCCAACACGCCAAAGATTGCCGCCAGCGGGTGCAGTTCCATGCTCTTTCCCATGATGCGGGGTGAAACCAGGTAGTCCTGAACCAAACGCCAGGCGATCAGGAAAGTGAGCAGCACCAGCCAGTGCGGGTAACTCATGAGCAGGGCCACGCCTAGAATGACAACGGCGGCTACCAGCGGTCCGACTACGGGAATGAATTCCATCATGCCACCCGCGGTCCCCAGCACCAGCGCGTAGGGAACCCGCGTTGCGGTCATAAAAGAAACGTAAACCACCAGCGATAGGGCGGCGAGCTCAAGTTGGGCGCGGATGAAATGCGCCAGCATCTGGTTTAGGTCGGCGAGGACGTCTTGCAAGAACTCGCGTTGTGGTCTGCTCTGCACCAGAGACAGCCCGACTTCGCTAAATCCTCGTCCATCCTTCAGAAAGAATATCGCCAGAATGGGGACCATAATCAGAAGCCATGCTTGTTTCGCCACTTCCGCGACCCGTATTCCAACCTCTTGCGCGATGCTGGCAAGACGCGGATCAGATATAATCTTTTGCAACAGCTGGGTAGTTTCACCACTCCATCCGCGTTCTTTTCCAATCTCGTGGGCCAGATCGCCGGTATTGACGCGCTCCGTCAGACTTGGCCAGGACTCGCCCAGTCGTCGCGCCTCGCGCGCAGTGCGTGGCCCCACGAAGAAGAAAAGCGTACTCAGCAGGATGACAAAGAGAAGATAGATCACGCCGATTGCGGGCCCTCGGCCCCGGGTCCACTTCTGTAACCTGGATACAGCTGGGTCTACTAAGTAAGCGAAGAAAATCGCGAACAGGAAAGCAATCAGCGTGCGGCGCGCGATGTACAGAAATCCGAGCCCCAACGCAAAAAACAGCGTTGTCACCAGCACCCGTACCGTGCGTGAGTCAATCAGGGCCAATGTCGACCTAGTCTCGTACCACTTCGGTGTTCTCGCCCGAGATCAGAATGCGTTGCAGCTTAAATTGGTCGTCGAGCCAAAGCGCCCAGCTGCCCGAGTCGCTCTTCAAGTCCAAGCGGTTCAGTTCGCGTTCCCCGCCCCGGATCGTAACTTTTTCTCTGCCGGCAAACTCTACTGTAACTGACATCGAAGACCGTGCATGCGGATTCAACGCGCCGAATTGTACGTGTTGCTTCAACGGGCACTGCAGCGCGCCCTTGTCCTGCTTGCAACTGCTGGCCAGGAACTTCCAAGCCAGGACTTCTCTTTGCACAAAGACATAGTCATCTAGCAAGCTGCTGGACGCCGGCAGCAGGAATGGTTGCTCTTGCTCCTTATCCTGCGGACTACTCCGGAAGCGCTCGATCAAAAAATCCTGGCTGGGCGTGACCACGGCCTGCGATTGTCCCGGGCTAACTTCTTTCCATTCGTACTTTAGCAATTCGCCGCTAGCGGTCATTTGCCACTCGGAGGTTTGTTCTGCCTTATCAGCTCCCGCCTCGCTCTTGAACTCCGAAACAATCGAGCTGCTGCCGCTGCTTTGATGGATGGAGAAGGTTTCGGTGGCCACGCGGTGTCCATTCATGAACACTCCAAATGATCCCGAGTCCACCATCTGAGCCGCGGTCGCCTTATCATCCTTGCCCGAAGCCGCAGCGGTCGACACCGCCAGCAGGCATAGCCCTGCGAGCGCTAACATGGTTCTGACCACCCAGCCAGCATTCCGCGGCCTCCACTTCCTCACCCCAGTCCGAGACTGCATGCCACCTCCGCCGCGACTGTGTCCACATCCTTGCCGCTGGTCTCAATGCGGACAGCCGCTCTCATATAGGACCGCCGCCGCTTCTCATACAGTTCGCGAAATTGCTTTGGGTCCTGCCGCAACGGACGTTCCCGCGGTTCCCCCTCGCAGCGCCGCAGCAATTCTTCCACCGGCGCATCCAGGAAGACCGAATGTACCTCCGCGTTTTCAATCAGCGCGGCGTTACCAGGCTGCACGAAAGCCCCTCCTCCCAATGCCACCACGCGGAACGACGAACCCAGCTCTGCCAGCAACTCGCGCAACGCTGCCGTCTCAGCTTTACGGAATTCGGCTTCTCCGGACTCGCGAAAAATCTGCTCGATGGTCTTTCCCTCTCGATGCTGAATCCGATCATCCAAATCTTCGAAGGGCAAGCCCAACCGGCGGCTCAGAGCCCGACCCACGGTGGTTTTGCCAGCGCCCATGAAACCCACGAGAAACACCGTCCCTACCTCAGGCACACGACCTCGCGGAGGCGGATCGACCGCGGGACGCGAACCGGGTCTGCTTCTCATGGATCCCGATTTACTGAAACCGTTCCGCACCCACCTAAGTCCGATGGTTCGGCGTTGGTTGTTCAACGTTTCTTGAGGTGAATTTTACCACTGAAGGAAAGCAACTTAACCGAAGATGCGGCCTTGCCCATCGTACCCGCGAAGGCACTCCCCGCCCGGGTCACAAAGGAAGTGTGCTCAGGTTCCAAAGGAAAGTCGTTCTCCACTTTTCCCTGGACCGAGCGTGCAACCACTTCGATCGAGGCATAAGAAGGAGCGATCGCCTCAATATCGCCGCTATGGCTAGTCAACGAGTATTGGCCGGCCTCACCGAAGTCCCCGTCATAGTGGATTTTGCCGCTGCTCGAATTTACATGGACCTGCGCACCATTGACCGCGTTCAGCGCCACATCCCCGCTGACCGAGGTGACTTCCACGTATCCATCACTAACGTTGGTCAGCGTCACGGCGCCGTTCAGCGTCTTTACGTGAACATGCCCGGCGCTGACGTCGCGCACGTCTACCACGGCAGTGCTGCCTTCCAGGGTCACATCGCCGCGAAGCTTTTCAACATGCAAGGGGCCGGTTGTAGAATGCAAAGTCACGTTCGCATCCGCGGGCACCAGAACTTCGTAATCGACCCGTCCGGTATTCTCATCTGCCCCTTCCAAAAGGTGGGAAAGAACGGACACCCGATGCCCTCTCTTGCTTTGGTCAATTTCGACTTTGCTGGAGTACAAAATCGCGGTCACCAGCACCTGCTTGCCCGGACCAGGTTTGACCGAGATTGGCCCATACTGATTGATAATGGAAACACTGGCCCGGCGGCCGACCTTGAAATGCATTTCCTTACGGGTGGTCTGGGCTGCGGCCAACGCGGCCAGCACAAGCATCATCACGACAGCAAGAGTTGTGGCGCACTGCTTCCGGTACATAATCAACTTCTCCCCAATGCCGGCGGGCACTGCCCCGCTGGCCCCGACCGCTATTCTACTATGGCAGAGAACGATCCAAGGCCATCTCATAGACCATGGCCTTCTGCTCGTACGCATTCCTCAAATACTGTTGCGCGACCTCGTCGTTCGGATCGCTGTGCGCCGATTGCTCCGCATCCCGGATGTAGGCGTTCACCGCCCGCAGATTCGTTTCATACGTGGCTCGCATGGATGGCATCCGCGCGCCCACCGTATTCAGCAATTGCACATCGTCGCTGGCCATCAGGTCGTTCGCCGGCAGGCCCGCGGTTACCATACCAACCGGCGGAGATTGTTGTTCCGCCAGCTGCGGACCCGATCCGCGTTGATGCATGAATACTCCCAGGGCGACCAGGCCGGCGGCTGCTAGCGGCACCAGCCAGCGCAACTTCCACCCCAGCATGGGAGCCGGAGTTCGAGCGTGCCCTTGCTGGGGCTGGATCAGCCCCTCTTGCCGTAACGCGACTTCAATCGAGTTCCATACCCACGGGCTGGGCTCCTCGGAACCTTGCAAGAGCCGCGCTTGTTGTGAAATGGATTTCAGATCCGCTACCAGATCCGAACATGCAGAGCAGGATCTCAGGTGTTCTTCCTGCTCAATACTGTGGCCGCTCCCAAGCTCTGGCAGGACCCGTTCAAACTCTTCACAGGTCATACTACCTCTCCCGATGTTTCTATTGACAGCTCCTCACGGCTTTGTGGCTTTTTCAGCTCTGCTCGTTTTGAGGATCTCTCGTAACTTCATCCGCGCTTTGTGTAATTGCGACTTGCTGTTGCCGATCGAACATCCCACCATCTCGGCAATCTCATTGTGCTCGTATCCCTCAACGTCGTGCAGCAAAAAAATCATTCGGTATCCCGGAGGCAGAACCGCAATCGACCGTTGCAATTGCATCCGGTCGATGGATCCGGCCAACCTCGGGTCGTCCGCGCCCGGTTCCTTCCTTGGCGCCTCCTCCTCCGTCTCGATATTCTCTTCGAGCGGAACCACCGGGAGACCCTTCCTGCGCAGTTGCATCAGGACGACATTCACCGCCATGCGGTGCAACCAGGTGGAAAAAGCCGACTCGCCGCGAAACGTCCCAATCTTGCGGAACAACTGCAGGAAGGCTTCCTGGGTCAGATCTTCTGCTGCCGCCGTGTTGGCCGTCATGCGAAGACATAGCGAATACACCCGACGCTTATGCAGGTTATACAGCGCCTCAAAGGCTTCTGCATCCCCCTGTTTTGCCCGTTCGATTGCCTCTGCTTCGGAAAGCCTGCCGCCCTGCTGTTTTTTCGCGTCCGTCAAGTCGTCTTTTCCGGCCGCACTCTGTCAGATGCGGCCTAAGTATCTTTTCGTTGTACTGCTTGCGGGTACTTTAGTCAGTCCTTCGAGCGCTCCAAGAATTCGAGCGCCGCAAGAAGTTGCAGCCCATAGGCTTGCTGGGGTCCCCATTTCCGGTGTGACCTTGGTTATCTAACCCCGGCCTCCCCATTTCGACGTTCTGTCCGGTTCAATTACTTGTCCTTATAGATTCAGGACTCGCCAGAAAGGTCCTAAAGAACCGCCGCACCACGTAAACCGCGTGATCCGTCCGCGCGATGGACCCGCATGGTTTCATCCTAAGCCGACGCCGAGGCGGTTGTAATGGTCTCCAATCCGTGACCGTGGGGCCCGGTTTCTCGAATTCGAAGCAGGATCGCAAAGGCGAGGCCCACGAATCCCAGCACGGAGAAGATCCACATGCCGAGCGCGTACCCGCCGACATGTTGCAAACCCGCTCTCGAGTAGTCATTGGCATTTCCAATTAGAAGATTCATGATGAAGAAACCAATCTGCTGGATCAGGGTCATAAGAGCGTAGGCCGTTCCTAGCCGCGATTGATCCACAATGTAGGCAACCGAGGGCCACATCACCGCCGGGATCAGGGAAAACGCGATGCCCATCATCGATACCGGCAACCACAATGACACATCGCTGTAGGCCATCATCAGGTAAACCGGCATCAGCAGGATTGAGCCGAACATCATGAACAGAGCCCTCTTGCCAACTCGATCCACCAGCAATCCAAACAAGGGGGTGGCAACCATGGCAGACAAGGGAAGCAGGCTGTTAAAGAAACCGGCTCTTTCATGCGCCAAAACCCGGACCGCTTCGCTGGCCGCAATCCCGCCCTGGCCGCCCAGGATTTTGTTGGTGAAGAAATCGATGGCGAAGGTTCGGAAAGGAAAGATTGCGGAATAGAAAGCAAAGCACAGCACCACCACGTACCAATAAGACGCATTGAAGCGGAACATCTGTCGGAAGTCGAGCCTGTCAACCGCTCCCGCTTTGCCCAGTTCGTAGCGGTTTTCGGCCCGCGTCTCCAGGCTCCAGTAGATAAGCGCCGTAACCACGCTGAGCCCGCCCGCGCCGATTGCCAGCAACAGCGGCCCCCGCCAACTCGGCGGGCCCGCCGGGCCTTGAGGGTAAAACACCGAGTTGGCCCAGGTAGGCGAGTTGTCGGCCGCCACCGACGCCAGACGGGCGATGGTTAGGTTGATGCCGAACGCGAAGCTAAGCTCTTTTCCTTTGAACCATTTAGCCAAAGCCGTACTGACCGCTACGATCAGCGACTCGGCTCCGAGGCCCAGGACTGTCCGTCCGGCAATCATCGTCACGGGCTGTCCTTTGACGGCCGTCAGCACGGCGCCCGCCAGGCAGAGCAGGGCGAAAAACGTGATTGCCTTCTTGGTGCCGATGCGGTCGATGACAATCCCGCCGATAAGCAGCGTTAGCACCGCAGCCACGCTGTAACTCGCGTTCAGCCAGCCGAATTGCGTGGCTGAAAAGCCCAACTGATCAATAAAAATTCGCTCCAACGGGTTGATGCTGTCGTAGATGTAATAGTCCCCTCCCATGGCCACGCTGATAAAGATCAGAACCGTCCAGCGATACAGCACCGAAGGCCTCGGTCGCACCGATTCAGGCATCAACGCTCCTTCCTAAGAACAAATCGTGTGGACTCATGCGAAGCCAAGAAGATAGCAGATGGCAACAAACTTCGCACGGACAAAGCACCGCATGCAAGCGTAGACACGGGCGATTCGCATCCGTATACAACCGCGTCCGTTCGGTGGAGAAAACTTGACAGAACTCTGGAATCCGATTCTCTCGCTATGCTCACGTAGGCCCGGACGCCCCCGTCCGGGCGGCCGAGCAAAGGTCGGGAGGATTGGTATGAGGACGGCCTTACAACCGCCGAGAAACTCGGGGAGTTCCACAGTCTTCTCTGCGAGCTGATTCTTCCGCCTGAGTGACTCTCGACTCAGCCCTAATTTTGTCAGCCAAGCCACTCAGCCCAGGTCGTGGTTTCGCGCGTAGCCCGCCAACTGCATGTAAACACGCCGAATCCAATCCTTGACAGAAATAACATATTGCAATATAAATATTGCGATACTTGATATGACGCTCGGCGAGAAAATCCGCTACCTCCGCGAAGTCGAAGGCTCGCTGCGCGGCCTGGACCGTCCCCTGACCCAACTCGAACTGGTCCGCGCCATCCGCAAACAGCTCGGCAAGACCATCAGCCAGTCCTACGTCTCGCAAATCGAAAGCGGTACACGCCCTCACATGACGCAATCGACGCGCAGCTTGCTGGCAAAGTTTTTCAAAGTCCATCCCGGATTCCTGGTCGACGATCCCGTGGGCTATCACACCGAACTGGTTTCCGACTTGCGCACCACCGAAGGCCAGCTGGACGTTTGGCTGTTGCAGGGTTCGGAGCGCTTCGCCAGCGATCCCGAAGTGAGCGAAGTCATGATCCAAGCGGCGCGCGAAAAAGACACGCGGCAATGTTTCCTCTTGCTGGGCGCGATCCTCGATACCCCAGGCCTCGCCGACCGCTTACTCGAAGCCTTGAAGCCGCAGGCAGCTCAGGTTGCTAACAATCGCACAAGCCGCGGGAGGTGCGCGCAATGACGTGGGCAAATTTCTATATCATTTGCTTTGCCGTGGGTCTGGCCTTCAGCCTGCTTTCATTTTTCACCGCAGGCGTGCGCTGGCACCTGCACCTGCCTCATTTACCGCATGCGCTGCACGGCCCCATCCCACACGGTCCAGGAGCGGGCGCACATGTAGGCACAGCAAAAGGTGGGGCACGCGGGCAAACTGGCCAAGTCTCGCCTTTCAACTTCGTGACCTTCGCCGCGTTCCTGGCATGGTTCGGCGGAACCGGTTATTTGCTCTCGCGCTTTTGGACGATATGGTTCGCCATGGGACTCGGGATCGCGCTGCTCAGCGGCGTGACGGGAGCCGGAATTATCTACCTGTTTCTCAGCAAGGTGCTAATGTCCGAAGAAGAGAATCTCGATCCCGCCGACTACGAGATGACCGGCGTCCTAGGACGGACCTCTGTTCCCATCCGCCAGGGCGGCACCGGAGAAATCATCTATTCGCAAGCCGGCACCCGCAAAACCTGCGGAGCGCGAGCCGAAGATAACACCGCCATCGCAAAGGGAGCCGAAGTAATTGTGACCCGCTACGAAAAAGGAATCGCGTACGTACGCTTGTGGACCGAAATGACAGGAGAACAGCCATCGACCGAACAGTAAATTTGGCGACGAACACGTAGCCCCGGACGCCCTCGTCCGGGCGGCGGAGCAAAGCTCCAGGTTTTGTGGATGGAGTATTAGCTACGCCGAGCAGGAAAGGCTTTCGCAGCAAAAGAGGTTTCGTCCGATGAACCGCAAAGTGTTTCAGACATTCATCTGGTTGATGTGGCTGGCGCTGCCCATCACGGCATTTCGCTTCTGGCTGGCGTGGGATCGCCTGCCCCTCCGCATGGCGAGCCATTTCGGCATCAGTGGGCGACCCAACGGCTGGATGCCGCGCGAAAACGCCCTTTACCTTGCCCTCGGCCTTACGGCATTGCTGGTCGTGGTCTTCACCCTCATTTCTTACGTTGCCCACAAGACGCACGTTCCCGACGCTTTCTCCTGGTCTCTCCTGGCTTTCTTCTACTTGGTGATTAGTTTCGTCTACGCCGGCAATAGCGGCGTGGTCCAGTACAACCTGGATGGACAGCGTGTGGAAATAGACTTTTGGGCCGTCCTGGTTCCGGTCGCGGTGATCGCGCTGACTGCGATCTTCCTCGGGACGAAACGCGGCGCCAGTTTGCCGGCTGCTCCTGTGATCATGGAAGAATCGCATGGCTCGCGAGCCTGGAGTCTGTTGTTCATCGCCTTGCTGCTAGCCCAGATAGCCGCCGCCATTGCCATACCAACTCCGTCGGTCCGCATCGCATCGGCTCTGCTTGGCCTGCTGTTTGCACTAATAGCCATCCACGTCTGGACCGGGTTCCATTATCGGTTCTCTAACGCAGGAGTGGAAATCCGTACCTTGGGGTTCCGCTTGAAGTCCATTCCGCGCGAAGACATTAGGCTGTACGCGGCGGAAAGCTGGAACCCCCTTCGCGGCTACGGGATTCGCGGCATCGGCAATCGCCGCGCTTACGTGTGGTGCAATAAAGTGGTTCGTATCCAAACCACCGAAGGCGAGGTTTTCCTTGGGCACAGCGATCCCGAGCGCATCGTCCGCGACTTGGATTCGATCACTCGTAACCACCAATCGCAAGTTTCGCGCAAGTGATTTCCTTCGTGGAGCTTCGTGCTCTTAGTGGTTAATGCTTTTTGTGGGTTGGGCCAGACGCATAAATTAAGGAGGCGATATGTTCGGCATGGCAATCGAGATTTGGGTAGTCGTGGGGTTGATGGTGCTAGCCGTCATGCTCCTGATGAGCATGTTGGCAAAGCTCTACCGGAAGGCGGGACCGCATGAAGCGCTGGTGGTATACGGCTTCCGCGGCACGCGTGTGGTGAAGGGACACGGCACGATCATTTTTCCCATGATCGAAAACTGCCGCGGCCTTTCGCTGGAACTGATGTCCTTCGACGTAGCCCCGCAACAGGACTTGTACACCAAGCAAGGCGTAGCGGTGACAGTCGAAGCCGTAGCGCAGATCAAGGTCAAGTCCGACACGGAATCCATTTTGACCGCGTCCGAACAATTCCTCACCAAGACTCCGCAGGAGCGCGAAGGTCTGATCCGCCTGGTGATGGAAGGCCACCTGCGCGGCATCATCGGACAGCTAACTGTAGAAGAAATCGTAAAGCAACCAGAAATGGTCTCCGACCGCATGCGCTCCACCTGCGCTGACGACATTTCAAAGATGGGGCTGGAGGTGATTTCCTTCACCATCAAGGAAGTGCGCGACAAGAACGAATACATCACCAACATGGGCCGGCCGGACGTAGCCCGCATCAAGCGGGACGCGGATGTAGCCGCCGCCGAAGCGGATCGCGACACCGCCATCCGGCGCGCCCTCGCAACAAGGGAATCCGCCGTAGCCAAAGCGCAGGCCGATCAAGAGCGAGTCCTCGCGGAAACCCTCTCGATGGCCAAGCAGGCCGAAGCGCAGCGAGATCTCGAAGTCAAGAAGGCGCAATACCTCGAAGTCACCAAGCGCCAGCAAGCCCAGGCCGACAAAGCCTATGACATTCAAACCAACATCATGCAGCAGCAGGTTGTGGCTGAGCAAGTGAAAGTACAGCAGGTCGAGAAGGAACAGCAAGTCAAAGTTCAAGAAGCAGAAATCAACCGCCGCGAGAAAGAACTCATCGCGACCGTGTTGAAGGGAGCAGAGATCGAGCGTCAACGCATTGAAACACTGGCAGCGGCCGAGAAGCAGCGCCTGACAGCCGAAGCCGAAGGCCATGCAGCATCGATTCGCGCCCAAGGCGAGGCCGAAGCCGAAATCATCTTCAAAAAAGGCGAATCGGAAGCCAGGGCCATGAACGTCAAAGCCGAGGCCTATCAGGAGTACAACCAAGCCGCGGTTATTGACAAGCTGTTTACCAGTTTGCCGGAGATCGTGCGAGCGCTGGCCAGTCCGTTGGCCAACGTTGACAAAATCACCGTGGTCTCAACCGGCAACGGCGATGCCGCCGGCATGAACAAAATCACGGGTGACATCACCAAGATGGCGGCGCAAGTTCCCGCATTGTTCGAAACGCTTTCGGGCATGAGCATGACCGACCTGTTCTCGAAAGTGCGCACCATCGGCGACAAGACGGCAAAGCCAGATGTGCTGCCGCCCAGCCCGGTAGCAGGCAAGTAGCCGTGTGGGGCCGGGTCTTTGACCCGGCCAAAGTTTGCAAGCAGGATCGCACCATGTTTGGGCCGCTGCTGGAATTGATTTGCGACGCAGTTCTCGAGGGGCTGGCTCATGCTGTGGCAGCGGTTCTTCTGAACTTGAGGAATACGGCTCGACGAGTGGCCACATTGCTCCAACGCGGCACGGGATCCTGATCGAGTGTTCTGGAGACCCGCCATTCCAAGTGGTTTGGGATGCAAGGAGTGTTTAGGTGAGAAACGCAATATGAAGAAAGCATCCAAGCAGATCGGACTCGGCATCGCCCTCGGAGCAGGACTAGCCGCCGCGCTATCGATCGCGCTCGGCACAGGAATCGCATGGCTGGCGCTAGGCATCGCCGTGGGCATCGCCATCGGCGCCGCCATCACGCGCAGGAGTTCCCATAAAGACCAACGACTAACGACCAACGACTGAAAAAGGAGTTCACCATGGCATTACTAGAGAGAGTTTCCACCCTGGTCCGGGCCAACCTCAATGACCTGATCGACAAGGCCGAGCACCCGGAAAAGATGATCAAGCAAGTCATCCTCGACATGCACAACCAACTTCTGCAGGTGAAGACGCAGGTGGCCATTGCCATCGCCGATCAGCATCTGCTGGAAAAAAGGCGCAAGGAGAACGAAGACAAAGTGGCCGAGTGGATGCGCAAGGCGGAACTGGCCGTCGATAAGAAGCAGGACGACCTGGCGCGCGTCGCGCTCGAACGCGTCGAAAGCTACCGCGGGCTGACCGATGGCTTTGCCCAACAGATCATCGATCAGAAAGCGCAGGTGGACAATTTGAAAACGGCATTGCGGCAACTGGAGCAGAAGCTCACCGAAGCCCAAGCCAAGGCCGACCTGCTGATCGCGCAACATCGCCGGGCCCGAGCCGTAGGCAAAGCCAGCGACGCGAAGATGGCCGCAGGCAACGGATCAAGCGCCGCTGCCTTCGACCGCATGAAAAACAAGGTAGCGCACAGCGAAGCCCTCAGCCTGGCGAAATCCGAGATCGCCGCCGACAACATGGAAGAGCGTCTGGCCGCCCTCGAAAAAGAAGACCGAATCGAGCAGTTGCTGGTGGAGCTCAAGACGAAGCGAGGAACATAGATTGTGCCGGGCTGGTGTGGGGCGGACGCCCTCGTCCGCCAGGAGAAGGACAAGCTTCGACCTGCGCCAATGTGTCAGTGGGCGGACGCTTGAACGAAAGATATGACGGAGAAGGCCAACAAAGCCCGGGCCATCGGAATGGTGATTGGCATCCTCGTTCTCGTGATCGCCTTGCTGTGGAAGCGGCTTTTGCGCTGAGCGGCTCTATCCGACGCGGATGGTGTAGAGTCGGACGTTTTTTCTGCATGACGGCCTGCAGGCAAAGGGAGGTCTTTGACCCAAGAAGAATTGATCGGAAGATTTGTCGCCGAGGGGAATCACTGTAAGGGTGGGCCACCGGTTTCCCATCTTTGCGCGCGCAAAGATGGGGCACCCGAGGGTTTTGGTTCCTCACCCTGAAATTCGTACCAATTCAGCTTTGGCCAATAGGAGTTACTGCTTAATGCTCGCCAGCAACTTGCTTTCGTCCGCCGTGGCCGGCTCGAATCTTCCTCCCAAGTATCGCGCCAGGAATGCTTCCGAAGCGGCGTTGAAGGCCATGTTGTTGGTCGGTCGGGCAAAGCCGTGTCCTTCATCGGGGAAGACGTAGTACTGGACCGGCTTCTGGTTCTTGCGCATAGCCGCCACGATCTGGTCGCTCTCCGCTTTGTTCACGCGGGGATCGTTGGCGCCCTGGCCAATCAGCAGCGGCGCTTTGATCTGGTCCGCCTTGAACAGCGGCGACTCCTCCTTGAGCACTGCTTCCGAGTCGCCCATGCGCTTGCGGAAAGTGGCTAACAGCGTAGACCAGTAAGGTGGAATGGTCTTGAGCAGGGTGTTCAGATTTGAGGGGCCAACGATGTCAACTCCGCAGGTGAACGCATCCGGCGAAAACGTCACTCCGGCAAGAGTCGCATAGCCTCCGTAGCTGCCGCCCATGATGCAGACTTTTGCCGGATCGGCGATGCCTTGTTTCGCCACCCAGTCTTTGCCATCCAGCAAGTCGGTATGCATCGTGCCGGCCCACTGGCGATCTCCAGCATTGACATACTGTTTGCCGTAACCGGTCGATCCGCGGAAATTAATCTGCAACACCGCGTATCCGCGGTTGGACAGCCATTGCGCGTTACGATTGTAGCCCCACTCGTCACGCCCCCATGGGCCGCCATGGACAAACTCCACCGTGGGTAGGTTCTTGGGTTCGATGCCCGCCGGCGTGGTTAAGTAACCGTACAGCTTCATGCCATCGCGGGCGGTGAACTCGATGGGTTTCATCGCCGACAGCGTGTACTTCTCCAATTGCGGCCGGTTGCTGAATAACAGCGTCGTCTGTTGCTTCGCCCGGTCGTACAAATACCAGTACTCGGGCGCGTCGTCGCTGACGAAGCCCACAATCCATTTGTTGTCATCAAGACTCTGCGAAATCGTGGCGATATCACCCTTCCGCACCTTTTGCAGAACCTCGAAATCGGCTTTCACCTTGGCATCGATGAACACATATTCCGTACGCTGTTTGGTGTAGCTAACGGCCTCCAGAGCACTGGTCTTAGGATTGTTGATCGTGTTGTTGACGTCGAACTGCGGATCTTCCGTAATAACCTTGCGTTTGCCGCTGGCGACGTCAATCTCAAGCAGGCGGGCAGCGTTCACGTCGAGGCTGGTCGTGACCCAGAGGGCTCGATTGTCCGGCGAGAACCCATTCACCCCGCCGAAGGTTTCATCTGGACCCCACTTGATCAGTTCACGCCAGGGCGACTTACTGTCATCGCGGACTCGGACAATCGTTCCACCATCGTCGGTCTGCGCTTGGGCCGCCCGGATGCGCAGCGCATTGTCCGCCTGCCAACTTTGAACGTCTCCCGGGTTCTCGGTATCGAGTTCAACTTTGCCGGTTGTCAGATCAATTCGATGTACGTCAAAAAGCTTTGGATCGCGCTGGTTCATCTGCACCAGAATCGTATCCGGCGAACTCCATTCATAGGCGACGATATCCACGCGAACCTTCTCGAAGGGAGTTAAATCCTTCGTCTGTTTGGAAGCAATGTCGGTCTGATAGAGTCGCCAGTTCTCATCCCCACCGACGTCCTGTACGTACAGAATGTGCTTATTGTCGTATTGCCAAAGAAAATTTCGAATGCCCCGGTGTTTGTCGGCGGTCACGGCCCGGTCGTCAGTCTTGCCTAGGGTGCGAATCCACACGTTCAGCACGCCATCGACGGGGGCGAGATACCCGATTTGCGTGCCATCCGGCGAAATCTGGGGATCGGCGCGCTCCGGATTCCCGAACAGCACCTCGCGAGGAATCAGCGGGGTCGTGAACTTTTCCTGTGCGACCACCAGGCCGCCGAACCATCCGCACAACACCACTACGCCGACAGCTTGCCTCAGCAAACGCATAACACCTCCAACATTCGGGACATGATAGTGGGAACAACTGACGCCGAGAATAGCAGAAATCAAGGAACTGGCGGAGAGAGAGGGATTCGAACCCCCGATACCCGTAAAGGTATACACGCTTTCGAGGCGCGCGCCTTCAGCCACTCGGCCATCTCTCCGCTCTCGGGTCGAACTACTTTATGCAGGATAGCAAATCACTGCACGGCTCCGCTCGCCTTCGGGATACAAATTCCCATGCGAGAATGGCATTTCGACGGTTCGCACTCAGTGCTTCACGCTGCAACGTGCTTTCAACGGCAGGTAGGTTTACAGAAGTGCTTGCAATATTTGCACCACTCGTTCGTCAACCTAAATAGGCAAAGGAATCGCCATACATTGGTTTGATGAGCGAGCAAGATCCGCGCATTTCCGAAGATATGACGCGGAAGGAGGTCCGGCTTCTGAACTTCGTCCGCGTACTTGCTCAATCATCGTTGTCCCGTCGGATGGAGGGAGGTCGTTATGGCTCATCGAGTCTGCCCGTGGTGGCTCGGCTACTTTCTGGCCAGCCCGCTGCGGCGCCTTTTGCTGGAGCCGGGGAAGGTCGTGCAACCGTTTGTCCACGAAGGAATGACGGTGCTGGAACCCGGACCTGGGATGGGCTTCTTCACCGTCGAACTGGCTCGCCTGGTTGGGGCATCGGGTCGGGTAGTTGCGGGGGACATCCAGCCCAAGATGCTGGCGGGGCTGAAACGCCGGGTTGCCAAGGCTGGACTTCTCGCTCGAGTGGAGGCCCGTTTGGTCGCACCGGGCTCCCTGGGCCTCACAGACTTGAAGGGGATCGTAGACTTTACGCTGGCCTTCGCAGTAGTGCACGAACTGCCGGACGCAGGCCGCTTCTTTGCCGAGGTGGCGCAAGCTTCGAAACCGGGAGCGGAGTTTCTGCTGGTTGAACCTGCCGGTCACGTCAAAGAGGCAGAATTTCAGGCTGAACTGAAGGCTGCCGTCCAAGCCGGGTTTTCTTTGGCGGACCGTCCCTCGGTTCGTCGCAGCCATGCGGCACTCTTGAAAAAGACTTGAGCAGGGTCGGATAGTTTCAACGGACTACAACCGAGTGTCGAAGGTGTGCCTGACGACGCTGCCAGTCCACCACGTAGAGACGAAGATGAGCACAAATGGAAGCCATGTCCCGAGAACGCTTGCAAACATCTTGAAGCTTCGCTCGATGAGGAGTGCGACCACAAAAAGGTCCATGGCGATCACGACGACTAGAAATGCGCCGGCGGTGCGCAATGGAGACCACAAGCGGAAGTAGCGGAAGTAGACGAAGGGGACAGCCGCGAAGATTGCGGGCGCGGCGATAGCGCGGATGATTAGAGCGTGATGGAGTGTAGTTAGCGCCATCCCCACGCCCATGGTTGCTCCGCACAGGGCCCAACCCACCAGGCCGTGAGCCACGACAATTGATCGAGGGGTCACCCTAGCACTCTACTTGGGCAGCGCCCCGCCGGCACGCTGCGGTTCTCTGCTACGCCAGGAAAACCGTTCGTCGTAATCGGCCACCCCCATCCTAAACGGGCGGTCCACTGCCACGGCGCTGCCGCTCTGGTTGGAGGAGTAGCGTTGATTTTCCGTCGTGGCTCACCACAGTTCCGGCAAGAGCTATAAGTTCGTCTGAAACCCTCGTCTTTCTGCGACGCAAACCTCCGTTTGGGGATGAGCGACCTGATGCGCGACCCGCTCGACAACCAAGCCTAACGCGGGGAACGGGAACTATTTCGCTTCGGCAAGCAGCGCTTGGCGTGTAGCCTCGAGAGTGTGAATCAGCGACTCCTGAGGGAGCTTCTGGACGATCGGTTCGATAATCCAGCCCAGCCCCAATGGCACGTCTCGCGTCAGTGAAATGGCTCGGCACTCAACGTACACACCGCCCTCCCGTTCCTGGAATCTCCAGTAGGAATACAGGCGCCATAGGAACCCGTGACCTGTATCGGGCGGCAGCACTATCTCTTTCGGGCTTCCGGCATTCTCCACTTCCGCAATCCGCGTCGTGTGCGAGCAACACGTCCAGCGCGTTCGGTCCAGGGAACGATAGTGGACCTTATGATCGGTATCGAGGACCACCGTCATGATTTTCTTCTTAAGAAGTCGTAAGTAGATTTGGAAATCGTTGCCCTGATGGCTTATTAACCTTGAGGCAATCACCTCGGGCTTGTAGATGTTCTTGTGGTTGTCGTAGTCCTGGACCAGCGCCAAGATCCTTTTGAGGTGGGAAGCAGGAATGAATATGGCGCCGATCCAGTCATGGATCAAACCATTGGGTACTTTGGACGGCCCTCGACCGGCCCAGAATTGCGCCACCACTTGTCCTCCGCGAACCAGTTGGGCCCTGTCCGGACTGACGTCAGACCAGAGGAATGGACTTCTCCCCTGCAGCGCCTGCTCCATCCCCGCTTCGGCCTCACGAATATACTCATCAAAGGCCCCCACGGTTTGCGGCTTCAACTGCACCGGTTTTGCGCTTTGCGCCATAGCGACCGACCTATTGCGAATCGTGATCCGCTCATATTCAGTTGTCAACTCAGCCGCAACGCGAATGCCAGACGGTTTAGGTGTGTGATGGCTTGAGGAGTTCAAGGACCTATGAGGCCCCCCGATTCTTGCCAGTCCGCACTATTGAAAGCCACCGACCTACCGCCAACCACTAACGACCTTCCTCGCGGCGGCTTCTAAAGAACGACTGTAGCAACTCGACGCAGCGACCCGCCAATACGCCCCCGCGGACTGCCGTTCGGTGATTTAGCCGCGGGTGGTTCAATACCTCCATTACCGAATGGATTGCACCCGCCTTCGGGTCGTCGGCGCCGTATACCAGGCGCTTGACCCGGGCATGCACCAGCGCGCCTGCACACATGGGGCACGGTTCAATTGTAGCGAACAGTTCGCAGTCCCCCAGGCGGTGGTTGCCCAGGTTCGCACCGGCTTGGCGAAGGGCAATGATCTCGGCGTGGGCGGTGGGGTCGGAGTCGGTAAGGTTGCGATTCCAGCCTTTCCCGATGATCACGCCAGCCTGAACGACGACAGCGCCCACGGGGACTTCGCCCGCTTCCAAGGCGCGCTGGGCCGCGCGGAGGGCTTCCTCCATCCAGAATTCGTCAGAAGTGGTGGTTGGTCGTTCGTCGTTGCTCATTGGTTGTTGGGCCATCGCCACTGCGGGCCAGACCATTGTATCGGGCGCGCACGGGCGAGGACGCCCGCGCCTGCATTGGCAATGTTTCAAGAGATGGTTGACGAGCTGAGGTAAAATCCATCCTGAGATCGTGCAGTCCAGCCTGGCGCTCATCGACAGGTGAAATTTATTCCGATCTTAACAGGTCCTCATTCCACGGCTAGTGCGCACCCCTGGAAGTCCAGACCGTCAAAGATTGCCACTAGAAGTTGAAACAACTCCGATTTGCAGCCGTTGCTGGCATGGTGAAAAGTGAGGATTTGACGATGGAAGTTTCGGACACGCCCCCCCAAGCACCCGCCATTTCATCCCCGAAACCGCGCAAGCAACCCTTCTACGCAAACTTGTGGGTGCAAGTATTGTTGGCTATCGGACTCGCGATCGGGTTTGGCTATTTCAGCCCGGTGAGAGCCATCGCCATGAAACCACTCGGCGATGCTTTCATCAAGCTGATCTCCATGATTATCACGCTGATCATCTTTTGCACGGTGGTCACGGGAATCGCCGGCATGCAGGACATGAGGAAGGTTGGCCGCGTCGGTGGAAAAGCGCTGCTGTATTTTGAGATCGTCTCCACGCTGGCGTTGCTGATGGGCCTGGTGGTTGGCAACGTGGTACGGCCGGGCAGCGGTTTCAATGTGAACGCGGCTTCCCTTGATGCCAAGGCCGTAGCCGACTACGCGGGCCAGGCCAAGGCGCAGAGCGTGACCGATTTTCTCATGCACATTATCCCCACCACGGTCGTCGACGCTTTCGCAAAAGGGGACATCCTTGAGGTCTTGCTGGTCGCGCTGCTGTTTGGCTTTGCCCTATCAGCTGTGGGTCCACGCTGTAAACCCCTGGTTGATGTGTTCGACGCCCTAACCCACGCGGTGTTCGGTGTGGTCAATATTCTGATGCGCTTTGCTCCCATCGGCGCCTTCGGAGCCATGGCCTTCACTGTCGGGAAGTATGGAATCGTCGCGCTCGGACCGCTGGTCAAGCTGATTGGTACGTTCTACTTGACTTCCATTGTGTTCGTGTTGCTGGTGTTGGGCGCGGTCGCCCGCATCGCCGGGTTCGGTATATCAAGTTTCTGCTTTACATCAAGGAGGAGATCCTGCTGGTGCTGGCTATAAGTTCGTCGGAGCCGGTACTCCCGACGCTGATGGAGAAGCTCGAAAAACTCGGTTGTTCCAAGTCTCTGGTCGGACTGGTGGTCCCCACGGGCTACGCCTTCAATACCGACGGTACCAGTATCTACATGACGATGGCAGCGCTGTTTGTTGCCCAAGCCACCAATACCCATCTGACCCTGCTGCAACAACTGACTATCTTCGCGGTCGCAATTTTGACTTCCAAGGGAGCGAGCGGAGTTCAAGGAGCATCGTTCATTGCGCTGGTGGGGACGTTATCGGTCATTCCGACTATTCCCGTAGCAGGCATGGCTCTGATTCTGGGCATTGACCGCTTTATGAGCATGTTCCGCGCTACGGTCAACATGATCGGCAACGGAGTTGCCACTCTGGTTGTGGCGCGTTGGGAGAAGGAACTGGATGGCGAGACGTTGCAGAGAAATCTCGCCGGAGGTTCGGTCTAACGTTTCCAGAGCAATGTCTCAGTTTGCTCTCTGCTGGGTTTTTCCGCGTGCTCTGCGGCTGTTCTCAGCGGCCTCCGCGATTTAAGATCTTGTCTTTGCCGGGCCCTAGGCAACACCTTACAACGCAGAGACCGCTGAGAACAGCCACAGAGCCCGCGGAGATAGAGACTCGCTGCTGGCGATTCCAGCCATGTTTTCTGGGATTCCGGGTTGATGATATGCTTTCGTTATGGGGATTCCGAAGCTGCTGCGCAAGGTCTTCCTGGTGGACCTGCTTAAGGGCCTGAAAGTCACGTTTCGCTATCAGGATCCCAGGGAGATTTACACCGAACAGTATCCGTTGCAACGGCCGCAGGTGGCCGAGCGTTATCGCGGGGCGCCGCGGCTGAATGTGAATCCCGATACGAATGAGACCATGTGCATTGCCTGCGATTTGTGCGCGCTGGCATGCCCCGAGAATCTGATTGTGGTCACCAGCGCGCGCAACGAGCAGACCCGCCGCAAGGAACTCACCAACTTCACCTACGACCTGAGCCGCTGCATGTTTTGTGGACTCTGCGAGGACGCCTGTCCCGTGGATGCGCTGGAACTGACCCAGGACTTTGAGTTGGCAAGCTACACCCGCGAGGGCGCAATCTGGAATCGCGAGATGCTGGAGAAGGGCCCGCAGCCGACGCAGTATAGGAAATAAGCTGTTGGCTTTTGGCTCTTGGCTTTTGGCTTGATGCTTCCTCTTGCTACCTATTCCTGATTCAAAAGCCAAGAGCTATATCATTTTTATCGTAACTGTAGACCACATCTGACACATGGGAAGGGCACGACTTTTAGTCGTGCCGCCAGCGTAGTAAGTAATCACCGGGCTTTAGCCCCTGAGGGCTTGGTCTACACTTTCCATGAAACTGGCCTAAAAGCTAAAAGCTAAAGGCTAAGAGCTGATTTTGGCTGCTGCTGCGTCATGCAGTGTAGCGCTCCGAATCCCCAGATCAGATCTCCCGAGTAGATTCCGATGACATCACGGTCGGGGAAGACGTCGGCTAGGATATCCAGGGCGAAGCGGTCGTTGGGATCGTTGAATACTGGGACGAGAACCACCCCATTTGCGATATAGAAGTTGGCGTAGCTGGCGGGCAGGCGTCGTCCTTCGAAGATCACTGCCGCGGGCATGGGCAGTTCGATGATGGCCAGGGGCTTTCCGTCCTGATCGGCGGCGCTCCGCAGCCGGCGGATGTTCTCGCGCAGCGGTTCGTAATTGGGGTCGTCGGGATTCGTCTCAACCGCGGTCACGACGGTATCGGGAGCGACGAAACGGGTGATGTCGTCTACGTGGCCGTGAGTGTCATCGCCAGTGATTCCAGAGCCCAGCCAGATCACGTTCTTGATTCCCAGATAGTCAGCAAAGACTTTTTCGTAGTCAGCGCGCGCCATGGCCGGATTGCGCTGCTGGACCTTGCTGAGCAAACACTCTTCCGTAGTGAGCATAGCGCCGTGACCGTTCACATCGATGGAGCCGCCTTCGAGAACAACGCGGTGCTTCCCGAAGACAGGTTGGAGTTCGCGGGCATTGGCGGATTTTGCCATCAGGCTTCCGATTTTTTCGTCGTGCTGGTGGTTCGAGTATTTGGCCCAGGCGTTGAAGCGCCATTTAACCGCGAGAAGCTCGGGAGCTAAAGCCCCTCTTTTTTCGGGATCACCTGGGCCTGATCCTTCCCGCCTTGAAACACGTGGGGACAGCCGCCCCGGGCTGTCCGGCCGAGCAAAGCTCGGACTCGTTACAAACGTGCAACCGGAGTCGCGGGTCCAGACGCGGTTCGTCGGCCAGCGGTGGAAGCGAATGTTGTCGCTGAGTGCATTGGCGCGGTCGAGGATTTTGCGGGAACGTTTTTCCGACGCCGCATCGTTGACGATCAACTCGACACGTTCGTGTCGAGCCAGATGACGGATGATTTCTGCATAGACCCAGGGAATGGTTTCAAATTTTCCGGGCCAGTCGTCGCGATAGTGCGGCCAAGCCAGCCAGGTGGCGTCGTGCGGTTCCCATTCGGCCGGCATGCGAAGGCCGTTGGCTGCCGGTTTCCATCCGGAAATTGAGGATCTACTTGGCATGTCCGTCGACCGCTAGAGCCGTGTGGGGACGGGCGCCTCGCCCGTCCAGGCGGAGCAAAGCTCCGCAGCGCCTTTGGGTAGGGCGGCGATTCCTGCGTCGCCACAACTGATTTGTCTTGAATTCGATACTGGCCGACCCTCCAGAACTGATGCTTTGAAACTTCCTTCAATCGATCAGCCGACTCGTGATTGGGGCGTAACTGTCGATTCTCCGGTCGCGCAGGAACGGCCAGTTGCGGCGGATGTCTTCCAAAGCTTTCAGATCGACCTCGCCTACGAGAATCTCTTCCTTGTCATGCGACGCTTCGGCGATCACTCGGCCGAATGGGTCACATAAGAATGACCCACCCCAGAATTCCAGTCCGGCGCCGGGAGCAGACTTACCGCGAACGTCTCCGGTTTCAAAACCAACGCGGTTGACCACGGCCACGTACACGCCATTGGCGATGGCGTGAGCGCGCTGAATGGTGCGCCAAGCGTCGTGCTGGGCGGCGCCGAACTCCGCCTTCTCGGCGGGATGCCAGCCGATTGCGGTGGGATAGAAAAGTACGTGCGCGCCTTGTAAGGCGGTGAGGCGAGCGCCCTCGGGATACCACTGGTCCCAACAGACCAGAGTGCCGACCCTGCCAACGTTAGTGTCGAAAGCGCGAAAACCGAGATCACCGGGCGTGAAGTAGTATTTTTCGTAGTAGAGCGGGTCGTCGGGGATGTGCATCTTGCGGTAGAGACCGCGCAGGCTGCCATCGGCGTCCAACAAGGCCGCCGTGTTGTGATAGACGCCGGCAGCGCGTTTCTCGAACAGCGACGCGATGAGCACGATCCGGTGTTGCTTGGCCACTTCTGAGAGTCTTCCCGACGTCGGGCCGGGGATGGGTTCGGCGAGATCGAAGAGGGATGCGTCTTCGCGCTGACAAAAATATTGCGTCTGAAAAAGTTCGGGCAGGCAGACGATCTGCGCGCCCTGCGCTGCCGCCTCGCGGACGCGCTCGACAGCGTGTTGCAAATTCCTGTCGGGGTCGGAGGTCATCGACATTTGTATGAGTCCGACGCGGAATTTCTCTGGCGGCAAAGCGAAATCTCCTTCTGCGAGGAAATAGAATACCAGTTCCCGGTTGTTAGTTTTCCGACCCTAAGAGCGGACTATCGGATGCTTGTGGTGCATTGATCAAGCTGTGGGAGGGCATGGCTTTCAGCCATGCTGTGTAAGCCACGTGAGCTTTCGGCTTCAGCCGCTGAGGGATTGCGCCTCACAGCGACCTGAGGAAGCACTCAGCATGCCGGTAGCAGGAGCTTACCGCGTTCTAGTAGAGTAGTGCTTCGACATAAAGTTGGGGGTGTGACTTGAAGCATGGTAATCACGACGGCACGGGAATCGACCGCAAGCTGCATAATCCGATTGAAGACCGGTTGATTCCGCTGGAATCGCTGGACCTCAGCTCGGTGCGGTCGGTTGACGATCTAGTGCGCGCGATGGGCAAAACTGCGTTCACCGGCCGGCAGGTCGGCGAGGCGGCAGACGTACTCGAAGCCATGGCTCGCGACCAGGACTGCTTTGTAGTAATGACCCTGGCCGGCGCCATGACTGTAGCCAAACAGAGTTTGATAATCGCGGACCTGATCGACCGGGGAATCGTGAACGCGATTGTTTCCACTGGAGCGCTGATGGCGCACGGGCTGGTGGAGGCTACGGGGCGGGCGCATTTCCGCTACAACCCGGACGTGTCCGACACCGAACTCTATGAACAGGGTTACAACCGGGTGTACGACACGCTCGAACCGGAGCAGAACCTGGACGATGTCGAGGAAGTGATGTCCCAGATACTGGAAGGTTGGGATCACAGCGACGTGTTGTGCTCGTACAAGCTGAATCATGCCATTGGTGCGCATCTGGCCAAACACGCCAAGGGGCAACGGGGCATTCTGAAATCAGCTTATGAGAAAGGCGTGCCGGTGTTTGTGCCGGCGTTCACGGATTCAGAGTTAGGCCTGGATGTGGCGCTGAACAACCGCTTGCGCGAGTCGACTGGACGACACAAGTTACGCTTCGACCCGTTCGAGGATTTGGAGCATTTCGCCGCCACCCTCTTGCGGCAGACCCGGCTCGGAATCTTTACCATCGGTGGAGGCGTTCCCCGCAACTGGGCGCAGCAGTTCGGTCCTTTCTGTGAGTTGCGGCATCGCCGGCTGGGAGAGAATGTTCCGTTGAAGCGCTACCACTATGGCGTGCGAATCTGTCCGGAGCCGGTGTACTGGGGCGGACTCTCGGGGAGTCCGTACAGCGAAGCCATTTCGTGGGGGAAGTTCGTGCCTCCGGCGGAAGGTGGGAAATTTGGAGAGTTGTTTCTGGACGCTACAGTCGGTCTGCCGTTGGTTGTGGCAGCGGTGCTGGAACGGCTTGGTAAGGGAAAAGCAACAGGGAAGAAAAAGGTGGGAGCAAGGAAGTAGCGTAGGAATCGGCCGGGTCGAAGACCCGGCCCCACACGATTCTTAATCAAAGATCAACACGGCCGAAGCGATGACCGTACTCCACAACCCGCGCTTATCTCCGACGGCGGACTGCGTGATGTTGGCGGTCCGCACGATCTTATTCGAAATCCGGTAAATCTCTTTCTTCTCGTCCCAGGAGCGGTCGGGGTCAAATTCCACGTTCAGCGTCGTCGCCAGCATTTCGGCCGCGAGTTCCTCCGCATACTCACCCGCGGAGTCATCGGTCTCGCCAAAGGAGTGGTGCTCGCTGAGGTAGCCGTAGGTGTTGCGATCGGCCGGAATAGCTACGCCGATACTGGCCGCGAGCAGGCGATGCGGCTCACGAGTGGAATTCTCCGCAACCACGGCGAAAACGACTTCGCCCGGACTCAAATACTTCAGTCCCTGGGAGCGCGGCACCAGCTTGCATTGCGGCGGAAAAATGGAGGAGACGCGAACCAGATTCTGTGCGGCGATGCCGGCGTCCCGCAACGCCAACTCAAAAGAAGTAAGCCGTTCCCGATGTTTGCCGACCCCCTTGGTGAAGAAAATCTTCTTGGGGACCATGTCTTTGCCCAATTTTGTTGTTCCTCCGCTGCTTAGATGAGGGTCAAATCTAACATAGCGAATTGTAAAGGGAATATGAAAATTGGTTCGTGAGGCAAAAAATTTGGCGGAAACCCGGATTCGGATTTCCGCCTGGCTGGAATTCAGAAAATCGCCTCTACTTGGCGGCCGCGACCGAACTGACTTCAATGGTGTCGCCGTCGGCTTCGCCCTTGACCGTGGCCTTCCCGGCGGCCAACTTGTCGAGCTGGTCAAGCGTAGCTTTGTCCTTGACATCGAGGGTGTACACCTTCTCTCCGACAACCAAGGCGTACTTCGAGCCCTTTTGTACGCAGGCACGGAGGCAAGCGGCAGGGTCGCCTTCCATCATATGTTTAGCCCCACACATGGCGTCGCTGACGGTGCCCGTGAAGGTTTGGGCCTTGCCCGCGAATGAGGCTGGAATCAGAGCTGCGCACAATAAAGCGCCGGTGAGGGAAACTGCTAACTTCCGAGTCAATCGCATGAATCCTTTCTCCTTGTAAGTCAAATATGTCGCTGCCGGTTTAGATGTACCAATTTGAAAGGCGATAGCGGTTCGCGTCAAGCCTTTTCCATCGGGAAGCTATCGCGATTTTGGATCGAAACGCAGGGTTACGTCTACTGTCTTCTCTTGCCGGTTGAGTGATTCGCGGACACTCGTATTCCAGTCCCCCATCAACGAAATTTCTTTGTCCACCTGCTCCAGGAATCGCTTGGGGTAGCTGGAATCATAGGGATCGCCTTCGCGAAGTTTCCAGTCATCCTGCAGACGAGCCGTGGTGCGCGAGTCGAGCCCTCGGATTTCCAGGTCTCCCATGGAATAGACGTCGTTCTCCTGAATATTCAGCAGGTATCTGACGGTGGAACTCGCGTCGTCCATTTCCGGATCCGGTTGGATACTGGCGGCCATAAAGCCGCGCGTGCCGTAAAGCTTCTTCATGGCTTCAATGTCGGTTTCGAGCTGAACCGCATTCGCGGGCTGGTTGAGTGGTGCGTGGATCAGAGATCGCAGGGTATCGGCAGGGAAGGATTTGTTGCCCGTTAAATCGAGTGCAGTCAGTTTGTACTGGCGTCCGGGATCGACCGGGAAAGTCACGTCCACAGCGGTTTCTTGCGGACTGTCTTGAACAACCTTGGCTTGGGCATCGCCGAACGTCGCCTTCAGATATCCGCGCTCGAGGTAAACCGGGAGGAAATTCTTGTCCTCTTGAGAGCGAAGTATCGAGCGCAAGAAGTCAGCGCCTTGCAGCTTTTTGGCCGCAGTTTCGAGTAAGGGCAGTTCGGATGGACCAGCGCCAGCAAACGCAACGTTGCGAATGTGGATCTGGGGCCCGCTGACGGTGAAAACAAATGCTTCGATCGGGCCATCTTCGTGGGCGGCGCGAAGATAGTCCGCCCGGCCTTGCAGGTTGTGTGCGATTAGCAAGCCTTGCAGAGCATTCGAAACCTGGTCCGCGAGGTCGCCCGCGATGGGGAGCTGACCTTGAAATAGCGGAACTTGGGCATGGATCTGGTCGAGCAGTTCCTGGTCAGAGAACCAGACCAGATTGTCGAAGCGCACTGGAACGAAGCGTTCCGCATCCTGCACCTGCAAGTCCAGTTTGGTGCCGTCGGCGGAGTACTGAAAGCTGTACAGGACATCGCTGAAGGCGCCGGTTTCTCCCAGGAGCCGGGCCGCTTTTTTGAAATCGTCCTCGCTGACGGTTTGCCCGATTTGCAAGCCGGTCGCGGCGATGATTTCCTCTGATTTGTAGCGCTTCGTCCCGGTGGTCTTGACGGAAATAAGTTTGAAAGCGGAGGGTGGGAGATCTTTGGGCGATTGCTTACGCGGAGTCTGGGCGAGCGCCGAGGACAAACAGAGACACAGGAGCACCAATGCCAACTGAAATCCTGAAATTCGCACGCGGAAAGATTTTAACTCAAACTATGGGCACACGCCCGGCCCATCTATTCGACGAAACGTTTAGGATGGAGGTCTCTGCTACGACCTTGGCGGAATATCCGCGGCTGGGACAAATCTGCTCCCGGCGCCATCAGATGCCAGGCTTCACGAAACGCTTCCAAGCAGCCGTTGCCCCTTAGGTGTCCCGAAGGATAGAAGGCAACCACAGCTGAGGCTGGTATGCAATCCACCGGGACCACATACCAAAGGTCCAGTGGAACAATATAAGCCACCAGGAAATCAATTTGCGCAGCCGTGTAAGGAGCATTACCGCTATGCGTGCTTCGAGTTCTGAAGCCGCAGCGGGACGAGCGGTAAATGGACTTCACCTGCACCCGCCAGAAGCGCTCGCCAGAGTCGAGGATGAAGTCGTAGAGTTCGCTGTCTCCGTGGGGTTCGGCTACGCCAAAGCCCAGGCCTGCTGCTTTGTGCAAGAACGCCAGTTCGCCCAACTCGCCTTTCTCTTTGGCGTCCAACGGTCCACGTACCAGGGGCGCAACCTGCTGTGGCCGCTTGCGTGAATTGTCTGATTTCTTCTTCATTGCGCTCCAAATAAAAAGGCGCGAGCCGGATTTCCGGTCGCGCCCGTCAATTTCGAGATTTAGTCTCTATTTCAAGAATAGCAAATTGGAGGGGGTAAACCCGCCAAGTTTTGAGATTTATATTTCCATCCGAATCAGCAGATTAGAAGAAAATGAACGGTTTAGGGGGCTTGACAAGATTTGGGCTACACAGCGTTTTTTGTCCTTTTTGCCGGGTGCCGGGTGCTTGCTAGGTTTGTGGTCTCACGTTCGCCAGAATAATGTCCCAGTCGCTGACCCGCAGCCTTCCGCCGTTACCCGCCCCTTGCCAAAAATCGGCAAGGAGCGGGGCCCCCGGCTCGCTTCGCGAACGATTCTGTTCCGCTCGGGATGACAGAGTAAATGCGATGACCGATGACAGAGCAAAACCGATCACAGCGTAAAACTAGGATCGGGGCTGTGCTGATTAACGTTTTCCTGCCGGGTGCCCTGCTCCTTGCGGCTTTATCGCAAGGGGCGGGTGCTTGGGTTAGGTTTTGTGGCCCCACGTTCGCCAGCATAATGTCACAGTAGTTGACCCGCAGCCTTCCGCTGTTACCCGCCCTTGCCGGCTGCCCCGCTCCTTGCGGCTTTATCGCAAGGGGCGGGTGCTTGGGTTAGGTTTGTGCCCCACGCTCGCCTGCATAATGTCACAGTAGTTAACCCTCAGCCTTCCGCTGTTACCCGCCCCTTGCCAAAAATCGGCAAGGAGCGGGGCACCCGGCGTTCATCATTCAGTCTTTGCCGACGGCGTCAATGCCTTTGATTTTTACCGCGATGTCGATGAACGCCAGCGCGGCGCGGCTTAGGGCTTTGTCTTTGCGGAAGACCAGGGCGAGATCGCGACGAACCGTGGCGTCGGAGATGGGAATGGCGGCGAGCGCGTTGGCGCGCATATCTTCCAGCACATTGGAGCGGGCGATGAAGCCTACGCCGGCATCCGCGGCTACGAAGCGCTTGAGCAGTTCGCTGGAATCGAGTTCCATGGTGTAGCGGGGCTTGAGCTTGCGTTCGTAGAAAAGATTCTCCAGCGCGTCGCGGGTATGTCCAATCTTGGGTACAACCAGGGGAAACTTCGCAGCTTGCGCGATGGTGGCTGACTTCATCTTGGCCAAGGGATGCTGCGGCGGAGCGATGATCACCAGTTCGTCGCGATGAATCAGCACGACGGTCAGCCGGGTGTCGGTTACGGGCAGGGAAACGACGCCGAAGTCCACCGAGTTGTCGACTACGGACTCCAGAATTTTGGCATAGTCCGCGCGCTTGATGTTCACGCTAACGTCCGGGTATTGCTTTTTGAATTCGGCGAAAACTTCGGGCAGGATGTGCAGGCACGTGCCCTCGTTGGCTCCCACCACAATCTCGCCTCGGGGCACGCGCTCGGTTTCAGCAATGCCCGTCAGCATAGCCTTGCGGGATCCCACCATTTGTTCGGCAAACTTCTGGAAAAGCTTGCCCGAGGCTGTGACTGAGACCTTGCCGCCCGAGCGGTCTAACAACTTCGCGCCCACTTCCTCTTCGAGGGAGCGAATCTGCGACGAGACTGCAGGCTGGGTGCGGAAGCGCCTCTCCGCGGCGCGGGAGAAGGAGTTGAGCCGCGCAACTTCGAGAAAAGTTTCGAGCTGGTCGAAGTCCATAGCAGCAGTTTTGGGATCGCTCGGGGCGCGGGGGAGATTGTAGCAGGACCGGTAGGAGGCTGTAGAGACGTAGCAAGCTACGTCTCTACCGGCGACCCTTATTGCTTCAGTAGCTTCTCAATTGCGGAAGTCACTTCGGTGGAATCCGGGGTGACTGCCGGTTCGAAGCGCTGCACCACATTGCCGTTGCGGTCGACCAGAAACTTGGTGAAGTTCCACTTGATGTCTCCGGTGTGAGACGGGTCGGCGTCTTTGGTGAGGTATTGATAGAGCGGCGCCTGATCCGATCCCTTGACCGAAATCTTGGAGTACAGAGGGAAAGTCACGCTGTACTTCCTCGAACAGAATGTCTTGATTTCTTCATTCGTTCCGGGCTCTTGCTGGCCGAAGTTGTTCGCCGGAAAGCCGAGGATTACGAAGCCCTGGTCTTTGTACTTTTCGTAAATGGTTTCGAGAGCACTGTACTGTGGAGTAAAACCGCATTGGCTGGCTACGTTGACCATCAGGATTACCTTGCCTTTGAAATCGGCTAGTGGCATGGGTTTGCCGTCGATGTTGGGCAGCGTGAAATTGTAGAGGTTCGACGCAGCGAAGGTGGATGTAGCCATAAGGATCACCCCTGACAAAAGATATTTGCGGATGCTTGCTTTGCACACCACGGTCATTTTTTCTCCTTGGCGCTGCTGATAGTTGCTGACAAGATTGATGCCAGCATACCGGAGGGAAGTTTGGGTGCGCAACTCGGGCAGGCTATCTTGTCTGGTGGAACGCGAAGTGTGTTCATATCCGGACACTTGCTTCCCACGAACGAACAGAGCGACTTCATTGAGCGGTCCTTTGTTTGCCGCTAACCGACTGGAAACACATAGCTTATATAACTGAAACAGTGGTCGTGCGCGTGCCATTCTGCAAGGCAAATGGATATTGCTCGCCCATCCGTCGCAGGTCAACGTCGTCGCCGCCAGATCATTTATGTTGCCGTCGGAATCGTGCTTCTCGGTTTGGTGACCATGGGGTTGTCCCGATTGAAACCCGCGGCCCCCACGGTTGAGCGGTCCACGGTTTGGGTGGATACCGTCAAGCGCGGTTCTGTGCTGCGGCAGGTGCGCGGCCTGGGAACGCTGGTCCCGATGGAAGGGTCGATCCAGTTCCTGCCCGCGATCACCGAGGGGCGGGTGGACAAAATCCTGGCGCTCCCTGGAGCCCAAGTCAAGGCCGACACCATCCTCCTCGAGATGAGCAACCCCCAGTTGACGCAAGAGGCGCTGGATTCCCAGTGGAAGCTCAAGGCGGCCGAAGCCGATTACAAGAATCTGGAAGTGGCGCTGGCCAGCCAGGTGTTGGCTCAAAAATCGCTGTCGGCACAGGCACAGTCAGAATACAGCCAAGCTAAGATGCAGGCGGACATCGACTCTGAACTGGCCAAGCTAGGCGTCATCTCGCAGCTCAGCATGAACGTTTCCCATCAGAAAGCTGAACAACTTTCTACCCAGAGCGACATCGAGAAACAGAGACTGGTAAATAGCAGCGAGGTACTCAAGGCGCAACTGCAGGCCAAACAGGCCGAGGTGGAAGAATTTCGTGCCTTGGCACAGCTGAAACAGAGCCAACTCGACCACCTGCGGGTGCGTGCCGGAATTGATGGAGTCTTGCAAGAGCAGACGCTGAAAATTGGACAGTTCGTCACGCCCGGCACCACACTCGCAAAGGTTGTGCAGCCGCAGCGACTCAAGGCCGAGTTGAAGATTGCAGAGACTCAAGCTAAAGACATTCAGATCGGACAGCCAGCTTCAGTCGATACCCATAACGGAGTGATTCCTGGTCACGTTGTGCGCATTGATCCGTCTGTAGTGAATGGGACGGTGACGGTGGATGTGACCCTGGACGCCAAGCTTCCGCAGGGGGCGCGGCCCGATCTCAGCGTGGATGGAACTATCGATCTCGAAAAGATGGACAACGTGTTGTACGTGGGACGCCCAGCCTTCGGGCAGGAACAGAGTACGGTGGGAATGTTCAAGCTGGAGCCCGATGGGAATAACGCCGTGCGCGCGCAGGTCAAGCTGGGCCGAAGCTCGGTGAATACGGTTGAGATTCTGCAGGGGCTGAAGCAAGGCGACCAAGTCATTCTTTCCGATATGTCTCGCTGGGACTCGTACGATCGCGTTCGCCTGGAATAGGGCGAATCGTTGCAAGAGAAAGGAACTTCGATGGCTGACGCGGGAACGATTATCAGTATGGAAAACATCACCAAGGTTTTCTTCACCGATGAAGTGGAGACCCATGCGCTCTCTGGGATTCACATGGAGATTCGCAAGGGGGAATATGTGGCGATTGCCGGGCCGTCCGGCTCGGGCAAGTCGACGCTGCTGGCGCTGATTGGGTTGCTCGATTCGCCGACCGACGGGACCTATGTGCTCAATGGACACGCCGCGGCGAATCTCAACATCAGCGAGCGTTCGCGCATCCGCAATCGCGAAATCGGATTCATTTTCCAGAGTTTCAACCTCATCGGCGATTTGACGGTGTACGAGAATGTGGAACTGCCGCTCACTTATCGCGGCATGCCAGCGAGTGAGCGCAAAGAGCGGGTGCACAACGCCTTGGAGCGAGTGGGGATGAACCACCGCACCAAGCATTATCCCTCGCAACTTTCTGGCGGGCAGCAGCAACGCGTGGCCGTGGCACGCGCGTTGGCTGGTTCACCCGCCATCCTGCTGGCTGACGAGCCCACCGGAAACCTGGATTCTCGCAATGCCGAAGCGGTGATGGATTTGCTACGAGATTTGCATCGCGAAGGTGCGACTATCTGCATGGTGACCCACGACCCTCGCTTCTCACGCCACGCCGAGCGCACCATTCACATGTTCGACGGACGCGTGGTGGAGGAGAGCGTCGAGGTGAATTGATGGAATCGCTGCTGCAGGACTTGCGCTACAGCGTGCGCATGCTGTGCAAGAATCCCGGCTTTGGCGCGGTCGCGATTCTGACCATCGCTATCGGCATCGGGGCGAGCACAACCATCTTCAGTTGGATCCGGGTTGTGCTTCTCAATCCACTACCGGGCGCGAGCCAGCCGGAGCGCGTGGTTGCGCTGGAAAGCTTGACTCCCTCCGCCGAATGGGTGCCGACATCCTATCTCGACTTCCGCGACTTTCGAGACCATCTCAAGCTGTCCGAGTCCATGACCGTGGCCTACCCCATGGATCTTGCGGTCGGCAATGAAAGGAGCGTCGAGCGCATCTGGGGCGAGTTGGTATCCGCCAACTACTTCGACGTGCTTCGCGTCCGCCCTGAGTGGGGCAGATTCTTTTCCAAGGCGGAGAGCGGCGACGAGCAGAATGCCCACGCCGTAGTCATCATCAGCCATTCCCTCTGGACGAACCGCTATCACTCCGATCCGTCGGTCATCGGCGCGACTCTACGCATCAACCGCTTCCCATATACCATCATCGGCGTTGCGCCGGAGAATTTCCATGGTTCGATGCCGGGACTTTCTTTCCAGATGTGGGCGCCGGCAACCATGTTCGGGCAGTTGAGCTCGACGGGCGACTGGATGCTGCAGGATCGCAAGACTCGCATGTTCCGAGTTCTGGCGCGGCTTGCGCCCGGAGTCGGGATGGAGCAGGCCCGGGCGGAGCTGCAGTCCCTCGCGAAGCGCATGGCCGAATTGGACGCAGACACGAATCAGGGCATGAACGCCACGCTTTTACCGCTCTGGAAATCGCACTACGGGATTCAGGACTCGCTGTTGGCTCCTCTGAGCATCCTAATGGGCACGTGCGGAGTCGTGCTCCTGATCGTGTGCGCGAACGTCGCAAATTTGCTTCTGGCACGCGCGGTTGCGCGTCAGAAGGAGCTCAGTGTTCGTCTTGCCCTCGGAGCCCCCCGCTGGCGATTGATCCGCCAACTGCTGACCGAAAGTTTCTCGATCGCCGCAGCCGGAGCACTGGTCGGCTTGTTGATAAGCCAGTGGCTTGCCGGCTCGCTGCGATGGCTGGTGCCAGCATCCACCGTGCCGGAAATGCTGCGGCCACCGATTGACGTAGGCGTCCTCCTCTTCACAGCAGCACTCGCTTTCGCAGTCGCTGCACTCGCCGGCGTCGCCCCAGCGCTGCACTCAGCGTGGGGCGATGTTAACGATTCGCTCAAGGAAGGTGGGCGAAGCGGAACCTCGAGCGCTCATTCGCATCGCTTGCGTGGATTACTGGTGACGTCTGAAGTGGCGCTGGCGGTGGTGGCTCTGATTGGCGCGGGGCTTTTTGTCAAAAGCTTTCAGCTGGCACGAGCCATCCAACCGGGCTTCGATTCCCATCAAGTTGCGATTGCACAAATGAACTTATCGGCGGCAGGCTACGATGCCCGCCAAGCGGATGCATTCTGCGTGCGCCTGCGAGAGGCGCTGGAGCGCCAGCCAGGAGTAACCGCTGTGAGCTATGGCGACTACATTCCGCTCAGCGTCTCCGCAGGCTCGTGGGAGGATCTGCAGATTCAGGGATATGTCCCTGGGCCCAACGAAAATATGAAGTTCTATCGCAACCTGATCGCGCCCGGCTATTTCGACCTGATGAAGATAGCGCTGCTTCAGGGGCGGGACTTCAATTGGCGCGACGACAGTGCGAACCAACCAGTGATGATTGTCACCCAGGAGTTGGTGCGCCGTTTTCTTGCGAACAAGAACCCGATTGGCCAGAAGGTTCATGGCTGGGGCAAGTGGTTCACAATCGTTGGCGTCGCCCAGGACAGCAAAATCTACCGCCTCACGGAGAATGCCTCGCCCTATTTTTACGTTCCCATTCGCCAGATCTATCGGCCGGAGATGGGCCTGAAGTTTTTCGTTCGGTCATCGGCCCCACTCGATGATGCCGTTGCAGCGCTGCGTCGTGAGGCGCAAGCGATCGATCCAGCAGTGCCGGTGTTCGACGCCATGCCCTTGGAGGAATACATTGCTGCTTCGCTGTTTCCGCAAAGGATCGCGGCCAGCCTGCTGGGCACGCTCGGGTCAGTTGCGCTCTTGCTGGCGGCTATCGGTCTTTACGGCGTGATGGCCTACTCGGTGGCACAGCGCACAAATGAGATCGGCATCCGCGTGGCGTTGGGTGCGCAGCCGCTCGATGTACTACGGATGATCCTCCGGGAGAGCATGACACTCGCGCTGCCGGGTTTGCTGGTGGGCTCACTCCTGGCGACGTTATTGGCGCGCGTGGTTTCCGCTTCACTGGTCGAGGTCAGCCCCAGAGATCCTGCCATCTACGCTGCCGCTGCCGCTTTCACGATACTGATCACGTTGTGTGCGGCGGCAGGTCCAGCGCGGCGGGCCGCCAAGGTCGATCCCATGGTGGCTTTGCGATACGAATAGGGCGGACTAAGAGCTCCGGCTCTCAGTTGCATGGAGAAAAAATGATTCAGCTCCGCAATATCGAACGCACTTACAAAACCGGCGCCGGGGTCACCTACGTTCTGCGCCGCATCAACCTTGACATTCGGGAAGGTGAGTTTGTCACGGTCATGGGGCCTTCAGGATCGGGAAAGTCCACGCTCATGAGCATCATCGGCATGCTCGATGACAGTTGGGCCGGCGAGTATTTCCTCATGGAACAGGCGGTACACAAACTCGACCGCAAAAAGCGGTCGGAGCTGAACCGGAAATACATCGGATTCGTTTTTCAGAGTTACCACCTGCTCGATAACCTCACCGTGTACGAAAACCTGGATGTGCCGCTTTCTTACCGCAATATTTCCCGCTCGCAGCGCGCCAGCATGGTGGCGGAGGTTCTGGATCGCTTTCAGATTGTGGGTAAGAAAGATTTGTATCCCAATCAGCTTTCGGGTGGACAGCAACAGTTGGTGGGAGTAGCGCGCGCGGTGGTGGGGAATCCCAAGCTGATTCTTGCCGACGAGCCCACAGGCAACCTGCATTCCAGCCAGGCGAAAGAAATTATGGAGTTGTTTAAGAAGCTGAATGATCAGGGAACCACCATCATTCAGGTCACACACTCCGAGGCCAACGCCGCCTACAGTGACAGGACCATCCAGCTCTTCGACGGTTGGATCGCGAAAGATCCCGCGAATCCGGAAACTCCAGCAGTAGCCGCGCCGCAGTCGAGGTAAGAAATGGAGACCTTGCTACAAGATCTTCGCTACGGTTTCCGAGTGCTGAGGAAGAGCCCCGGGTTCACCGTCGTCGCAGTGATCGCGCTGGCTCTCGGCATTGCCAGCACGACTGCTATTTTCAGCGTAGTCGATGAGGTGCTCCTGCACCCGTTGCCGTATCCGGATTCAGGGCGGATCGTTTCCGTCTCGCAAAAGCTCAGAAGCAATGGCGCCAATGCGAGCGCTTCTCCAGCGAACTACCTGGATTGGGCAGCGCAGAACCACAGTTTTTCTTACATGGCGGCGTCGCGAGGATTTCAAGGCAACTTAACCGGTGGGGAACGTCCCGAACGTATTCGGTTCACCGTAGTTTCGGGCAATTTCTTTGCTTTGTTTGGCGTTAATCCCCTACTCGGGCGCGGCTTGCTTGCTGAAGATGAGAAGGCAGGCAACGACCACGTGGTCGTGCTTAGCTACGGTCTATGGAAGAGTCGCTTTGGTTCAAATCGCAGTCTGGTCGGGCATAACATCACGCTAAATGGCGAGCCGTATACCGTGGTTGGAGTGATGCCCGCCGATTTTGCTCCTGATGATTACGGTCAGCTCTGGATGCCGTCTGCGTGGGACGTGCCGCCCTATCCATTCGCGCCGGAAAAGGATCCACGCCCGCTCAGAGACAGCAACTACTTTGAAGCTTGGGCACGGCTTAAGCCAGGAGTGACCCTAGCACAGGCCAGCGCGGAGATGGATGCCATTGCGCGCCGCCTGGAAAAACAGTATCCCGACGCCAACACTGATATCGGAATCAGCGTGGTGGCCATGCAGGATAATTTCGTCAGTGATATCCGGCCCACCTTGCTCCTGCTGGTGGCGGCGGTGGTGCTGGTCTTGCTCATCGGCTGTGCGAATGTTGCGAACCTCCTGCTGGCGCGCGCCACGGAGAGAGCGAAAGAAGTTTCCATTCGCAGTGCGTTGGGAGCGAGCCGTTTGCGGCTGGCCAGACAGTTGCTGACCGAAAGTATTTTGCTCGCGCTGATTGGCGGAATGGTGGGTGTTCTATTTGCTGCCTGGGCAGTTCCGGCGCTGCTAACGCTGAGTCCACCCGACATCAGCAATTTCAAGCACATTGGATTGAATTCGGAAGTGCTCGGTTTCAGCGTCGTTGTTTCCGTGCTCAGCGGAATTCTGTTCGGCTTGGCGCCTGCTTTTCATGCCTCGCGCGAAAATCTCAGTGGGTCGTTGAAAGAAGGCGAGCGGGGCAGTACCAGCAGCCGCGGCAGAACCCGTTCGGCGCTGGTGGTGGCGGAGGTCGGACTCTCGCTGGTTCTCCTGATCAGTGCGGGGCTGATCGTTAAGAGCTTCGTACGCCTGATGAACGTTGATCCAGGCTTTGATTCCGATCGTCTGCTTGTGTTCGGCGTAGGCCTTCCACCTTCCGCAGCGCCGGCACAGCAGGATGCTTTCTATCAACAGGTTCAGGATCGCATCGAGGCCGTGCCCGGGGTTCAGTCTGCCGGTGCGATTAGCCGCTTGCCACTGTCCGGCGGCAACAGCGATCGTAGCTTCAAGGTTCCGGGTAGCGACAAAGACTATAGCGCCGATATCCGCGTCAGCACTCCTGACTACTTCCACACCATGGGGATTCCTTTGTTGAAGGGGCGCAACTTCACCGAACAGGATGCACACGGCTCCATAGGGGTGGCGGTGGTGAACGAAACTCTCGCGAGAATTGTATTCCCGGGCCAAGATCCGATTGGGAAATACATCCTTGATTTTGGGCCGGCCAAGGACAAGCTCCAGATCGTCGGCGTGATTGGAAATGTGCGGCATGAAGGTCTGGAGACGGACCCGAGGCCGGAGGTCTACCTCCCGTTTGGACAAGCTCACTGGCCCTCGGTATTTATGGTCGTTCGCAGTAAGACGACGGATCCGCTCGCGCTCACTTCGGGGGTGCAAAACGCGGTTTGGAGGGTCAACAAGGATGTCCCGTTGTCCAACCTCCGCACCATGCAAGACGTCATCGCGCGCTCGGTTCTACGGAGAAGATTCACCACGCTGCTGCTGGCCATTTTCGCTGGACTGGCAATGTTGTTGGCGGCGGTCGGGCTCTATGGCGTCATGTCTTACACGGTTTCGCAGCGCAGGCATGAAATCGGTATTCGCATGGCATTGGGCGCGCAGAAAGCTGATGTGCTGAAACTAGTGGTGAAGCAGGGAATGTCGCTGGTCACTCTGGGTGTGGCGCTGGGCGTCATAGTTTCGGCGGGCACAACCAGGCTGATGTCGGGCCTTCTATTTGGAGTGAGCGCGACTGACCCCTTGGTGTTTGGCGGGATCGCGGCTTTGCTGGCGAGCGTGGCCCTGGCAGCAAACTATGTGCCCGCACGAAGAGCCGCCAAAGTCGATCCCATGGTCGCTTTGCGGTACGAATGAAGTTTTGAATTCAAGAGTGGAGAGTCATGAGCGCATCTTCTACGAGAAAAATACAGACCGCGTTGACAGTGTTATTGGCCAGTGCGCTTTTTTTTACAGCACTACAAAGCACGGCCCAGAAACTGGTTGACTATTCAAAACCAGCCTCGCATTTTCCTTACTTTGTTGGCCCCTACATCGCACATCAGGTGCCGCAGCCTAGCTTCGGGAACACGCCACGCGTTGAGTCACTGCTCAAGAATGGCAAGCTGAGGCTTTCACTCAGTGACGCAGTCATCCTGGCGCTCGAGAACAACCTTGATCTTGCCATCGCGCGCTTTAATCTTTCGATCGCCGACACTGACATCATGCGCGCCAAGTCTGGAGAAAGCGTGCGCGGCGTCGCGACCGGGTTGGTTCAGGGAACGCCGGGTGGAGGAGTTGGCGGCTTTGGCAGCGGCGCCCCTGGAGCCGGCGCCGGCGGAACATCGGGTGGCGCTGGCGGGGCTGGCACGGGTGCTTCAGGATTGGTGCAGTCCACGTTAGGTACCGGCACGCCCATCGATTCCTTCGATCCCATTATTACCGGAGGATTGAACATTGACCACGCGACCTTCCCGGAATCGAGCACGGTCCTTTACGGCGTACAGTCCCTGCAACAGCACGCAGGCGTTGCCAATTTCAGCTACAGCCAAGGTTTTGGCTCAGGTACGCTGATGACGCTCGCATTCAACAACGACCGCATCACCAGCAATAGCGGGTTCGCCATTCTCTCTCCGGAAGTGGACAGTGGGTTTCGGGTGACGCTACGCCAGCACCTGCTGGCCGGTTTTGGCTTCGGGCCGAACTTGCGTTTCATCCACATCGCGCGCAATAACCGAGAGATTTCCGACGTGGCGTTCCGCGGCCAAGTGATCGCGACCGTGTCGCAAATCCAAAACATTTACTGGGATCTCGTGAACGCGTATGAAGACGTCAAGGTGAAGGAACGTTCACTGGAAGTGGCGGAGAAAACGCTCTCTGACGATCGTGAACAGGTACGAATCGGCGCCATTGCTCCCATGGAAGTGATGAAGGCGGAGAGCGAAGAATCAGCCCGAAGTCAGGATCTGCTGCTCTCGCAGAACGGATTACAGCTGCAGGAACTGCTGGTCAAAAATGCGATCACACGGGATCTGAGCGATCCGGTCCTGGCTTCGGCTTCAGTGGTTCCGACCGACACCATGAGCATTCCGCCGGGAGAGCCGGTGACTCCGATTCAGGACTTGATTTCCGATGCCCAAGCGCATCGTCCAGAGCTAGCAGAAGCGCGCATGGATTTGAGTAATCGTGAAATCACCCGCAAAGCGGCAGCGAACGCCTTAAAGCCAGCTTTGGATCTCGTCGCCTGGTATGGAGCCTACGGGTTAGGCGGCGTGCAGACTCCGCCCTCTCAGTACCAGGGGCCACCGATCCCTCCGGTCAGTACCTCGGGGTATTCCACCGCATTCACCGATCTGTTCAAGAACAATTCACCTGACTACGCCGTGGGTCTCAATCTCACCATCCCGCTGCGCAACCGCGGAGCCCAAGCCGACCAAATCCGCTCCCAGTTGGAATATCGCCAAGCCCAACTGCACCTGCAGCAGCTACAGAATCAGATCGGAATCGAAGTGCGCAACGCGCAATTTGCCCTGCTGCAAAATCGATCTCGAGTAGAAGCCGCGCGCAAGGCGCGTGATCTGGCCCGGCAGACCTTCGATGTCGAGCAGAAGAAGAAAGCCCTAGGCGCATCTACCAGCAACCTGGTGCTGCAGGCGGATCGTGACCTGGCGCAGGCGGAATCGAATTTTGTGGAAGCCATGTCCACCTACGAAAAATCGATCGTGGAACTGGACCGAGCCACTGGTTTGACGCTGGCACACGCCGGCATCGAGATCGAAGAGGCAGTGCGCGGCGAGGTGCGGCAGATTCCTCACTTCGCAGGCGTCGCTCCCAGGAAGGATGCTGTAGTTGAAGAGTCGCGGCCGCAAAGCAATTAACGTTCTGCGGACCAGGCAGATCGATTGAAACTCGGTTTGCCACGCTCAGGATTGAGACGATATGACCACAACAGCGTTATCCTCTATGACTATGCCTGCCAGTTCCAGTTCCGCCGCACGGTTACTGATTGCAGACGATCAGCGGGACGTGTTGGAAGCTCTGCGCTTGCTGTTGAAGCCGGAAGGTTTCGTCATCGAAGCGGTTACCTCACCTTCGGGCGTGCTCGACGCCTTGCAGTCGCGGGAATTCGACGCCGTGCTGATCGACCTGAACTACACTCGTGACACGACCTCCGGTCAAGAAGGTCTCGATTTGCTTTCGCGAATTCAGGCGAATGACAGCACCCTGCCGGTGATTGTCATGACCGCGTGGGGAAGCGTGGATGTAGCGGTTGAGGCAATGCGGCGGGGCGCGCGCGACTTCATCCAAAAGCCTTGGGAGAATGCGCGCTTGCTCTCAATATTGCGTACTCAAGTTGAGTTGAGCGGCGCTCTGCGGCGCGGCCAGCGGCTCGAAGCCGAAAACCGCTTGCTGCGAGCGGAAGGACTCCCCAAGTTCATTGCGAACTCCGAGGCGATGCAACCGGTGTTACGCCTGATCACCAGCGTGGGTCCGTCCGATGCCAACGTTCTGATCACGGGAGAGCATGGCAGTGGGAAGGAAGTCGTGGCGCGCACTCTGCACGCGCTGTCCAACCGCGCTTCTCGACCCCTGGTTGCGGTGAACACCGGCGGCTTGCCGGAGGGAATCTTTGAGAGCGAATTGTTTGGCCACGTAAAAGGAGCTTTCACCGACGCCCGGACGGACCGCATCGGCCGTTTCGAGTTGGCCCACGGCGGAACGCTTTTTCTGGACGAGATCGCGAACATTCCACTTTCGCAACAAGCGAAACTGCTGCGGGTTCTGGAAAGCGGCGAGATGGAGCGCGTGGGTTCTTCGCAGACTCGTCGCGTGGATGTGCGAATTATTTCTGCTACCAACGCTGATCTAAACCAGGACGTTGAAGCTGGACGCTTTCGTCAAGACCTTCTTTTCCGCCTGAATACGGTCGAGGTTCACGTTCCTCCGTTGCGTGAGCGTCGGCAAGACATCTCGCAGCTGGCCATGTATTTCCTGACCCGCTACGCTGAACGCTATCGCAAGCCGGCGAAGACGCTGGATCCATCTGCCATGCAGGCGATGTTGGAGTATTCTTGGCCTGGCAATGTGCGCGAACTGGACCACGCGGTGGAACGTGCCGTTTTGTTGTCGAGCGGAGACCTGGTACGAGTCAGCGACTTGAGCCTGCGCAATCCGCGCGAAAGCACACAGCGGATGGAGGATCTCAGCCTGGAAGAGGTGGAGTCCCTGCTGATCCGGAAAGCCATCGACCGTTACAGCGGCAACATCAGCCAGGCGGCTGACGCGCTCGGTCTGAGCCGGAGCGCGCTTTACAGACGACTGCAGAAATATGGAATCGGAAGCAGCTAACCATGCTCGGGGCCCGATGGCGGCCACAGGTACGTCTCGGCCGGAGCCTCGAGCCCGTCTTCCACGAAAATCCAAACGTCGCTTGAGCCACGAAAACCGGGTTCTCCTGTTGACCTTGGCATCCGGTGCGGCCGGGATCGCGCTTGCCCTTGTGCTGCTCTGGACCGGCGATCACGAATTCAGTACGCGCTGGAGCCTCACCTTTCTCGTGGTCATGGTGTGGCTGGGTTTTGCCTTCGCCTTGCGCTCAGCCGTCATCCGTCCGCTGCAAACTCTGTCCAATATGCAATCCGCATTGCGGGAGGGCGATTTTTCCTTCCGCGTGCGCGGCGCAAGAATGGGAGACGCTCTGGGTGAACTGATGATCGAGGTAAATACCCTCTCGGAAATGCTGCGCGAGCAGCGCCTCGGCGCCATGGAAGCGAGCGCCCTGCTTACCACCGTGATGACTGAAATCGACGTCGCCGTATTTGCTTTTGATGGCGATCGCAGGCTGCGCTTAGTGAACCGCGCCGGCGAACGCGTGATGGCCCAGAATGCCGAGCGTCTGCTGGGAAAGAGTGCCGAGGACTTGGGCTTGTCAGAGTGCCTGGAGGGAGAATCGGCGCGCACCCTCGAAAAGAATTTTCCCGGGCACTCAGGCCGCTGGGGAGTTCGCCGTTCGACGTTTCGGCAGGGGGGCAAACCGCATTACCTCGTCGTGATCGCCGATCTAAGCCGCGCCCTGCGTGAGGAAGAGCGGCAGGCCTGGCAGCGCCTGGTGCGGGTGCTCGGCCATGAGCTCAACAATTCTCTGGCCCCGATCTGCTCAATCGCGGGCAGTCTGGAAGACATTATGAAGCGGGAAGTTCGCGCGGCCGATTGGGAAGACGATTTGCGGCGCGGGCTCCGCGTGATTGTCGATCGCTCGGACGCACTCAGCCGCTTCATGCGTGACTACTCCAGGCTCACTCGGTTGCCCAAGCCTCAGCTTCGCCCCACGGATGTGAATACGCTGGTCAAGGTTGCGGCCGGCTTAGAAAGGCGTATTGCCGTGGACATAGAGCCAGGACCGGAAGTCACGCTGGAGGCCGATCCCGACCAACTGCAACAACTGCTGATCAACTTGATCCGCAACGCGGTTGACGCCTCGCTCGAGAGTGGGGGCAAGGTTAGAGTGGGTTGGTCGAGGAACGGAAGTTGGCTCCATCTCTTTGTGCAGGACGAAGGCTCCGGAATCGCCAATCCATCGAACTTGTTCGTGCCTTTCTTTACTACCAAACCCGGCGGGTCCGGCATTGGCTTAGCTTTGAGCCGGCAAATCGCCGAGGCTCATGGCGGAAGTGTTGCGCTGAACAATCGTGTTGACGGAAAAGGCTGCGAAGCGGTCGTCCAGTTGCCCCTGGAGGGCTGACGGTCTCCACCTGAGATACTAGAACCACCGACTTCGTGAGGTACAATGTCTCTCTTCCAAAACTAGGCTCATAAGCAGGCTGGGCGGGAGAACGACCTGCAATCGCCGGAGGCCCAGCGAATACACAAATCGAGACCCACCCGAACGACGCAAAGAAAATTCTTCCCGGAGGCTACATGAAACGGCTGCTGTTGTGGACAGTCCTATGTCTAGTATTGCCCGGAGCCTTACAAGCGCAGGATGACTCTGTGACTGATGCGGACGACCGCACCTTCTTTCCTCGCGATACCTTTTGGGGCTATGCGCAGCTGGACCTGGCTCCTCCGCACAACGAGATCGATCCAAATTTGTGCGCGGGAAACGCCAAGAATTACGGCGGCGCGAACGCGCCCTGCAGTCTATTTGCCCGTTACATGCTTTCGGGATATCTGGAGGTGCGTCCTTTTGGCAAGGGCCAGTTCCGCAGGTTCATGTTGTTTGGGGAGCCCGCGTTTCTGTTCGGTAAGACCGTCCCGCAGGCGCTTTATACTTGGTCGCCGGATGCGATTGGCATCGAACATTCCTGGGGATTGGGAGTGTACATAAAGAAAGGGTTCGAATTTCGCGTGACCCAGCACTTCCTCTTCGACCGATTGGGAGCGCGCAATCACAATCTGGGGCCGGCGGATTTGGGGAACAACGGTCCGTGGGGAAGATACAACACGATCGGAGTGCGGAAATATTTCGGCACCCGAAGATGGTGAAAGGTCCGCGGTTACTTTATCGCCGATGCCGGGACTCGAGCGCATAGTTACGGACATCCCCGAAGGCAGTCAATCCGATGTGGCCAACCGACAGCCAGCGCTCGAGCGTGTGGTGGCCAGTGCGATGCAGCAAGTAAGAGATTCCCACGGAAGTCATGGTGGCAGCCGCCTCCAAGCTGGCGAATCCTGCCGAATTGTTTACCACATCGTCGGGGAGAAGAATCTCTTGCCTCCCACGAGCCTGAAAGTTGCGAGTGGAAGCATAGTCCATACCCCGAGTCACAGCAATTCCGGAAAAGAGCCCCAGATTTGTGCGATCCCAGAAGGCGTGCGCCGGAGAAGCGGGCTGGGCCGGTTGAGTTGCCGGGAGCGGAGCCAACACTGGTTTCGCGGCATCACCCAGATGCGGTTTGGCTGGTGAGTCCCGGCTGCCAAATCGCTGCGCCGCGGCAGGTTGGGGAACAAAAGTGCCCAACATGATCATCGCCAAAATGATTGATTCAAAGAAAGACAGGATTGCACCTTCCCCGGGCATTTCAGCATTGTAATGGCAAGGCCAAGCCGTGCCGAGTTCCACAGGCAAGCACCCCACTCCATCTGTGATTTTGCACCTCGATTTCTCGTGCCTCCCTTGAAAGCTTTATAATTGTCAGTTTGCCTGATGCATTCGGGAGGATATTTGATGGCGGTTTCATACAACGGCGTTCCGGTGCCCACAAATGGCACCCGGATCACCTACAGCAACGGACGCTACCAGGTGCCTGACAATCCGATCATTCCTTTCATTGAAGGCGATGGCACCGGCCGGGATATTTGGAAAGCATCCGTACGCGTGTTCGATGCCGCTGTGCAGAAGGCTTACGGAGGCAAGCGTCGCGTGGTGTGGTACGAAGTGTTCGCGGGCGAAAAGGCGAAGGCCCAGTTCGACAATTGGCTGCCCGATGATACCGTGAATGCGATCCGCGACTTCCGCGTGGCCATCAAGGGTCCCTTGACCACGCCCGTGGGCGGCGGCATGCGCTCGCTGAACGTGGCTCTACGGCAGACTCTCGATCTTTATGCTTGCGTGCGCCCGGTGAAATATTACAAGGGCACGCCTTCACCCGTGAAGCATCCCGAACGCATGGACATTGTGATCTACCGGGAGAACACCGAAGACGTCTACGCTGGCATCGAGTGGGAAGAAGGCACCCCGGAAGCGGCCCGGCTTATCGAGTTTCTAAATAAAGAAATGCTCAAAGGAAGCAAGAAGCAGGTCCGGCTGGATTCGGGCGTAGGAATCAAACCGATCTCGGTGAGCGGCAGCAAACGCCTGGTGCGCATGGCAATTCAGTTCGCTTTGGACAGTGGCCGCAAAATTGTCACCATCATGCATAAAGGCAACATTCAAAAGTTTACCGAGGGCGCATTCCGCAGGTGGGGCTATGAACTGGCCACGCAAGAATTTCGCGACCAGGTTGTCACCGAGCGCGAGAGCTGGATCCTCGACAACAAAGATAAGAATCCAAACCTCACCATCGAAGAAAATGCCAACCTGACCGAGCCCGGACTGGAGTTCGCTACGGAAGAATTCCGGCAGTCCATTTACCAGGAAGTGCGAGACGTGCTGAAGGAGATCTATGCTACCCACGGCAAAGGCGCGTGGAAGAAAAAGCTGATGATCAACGACCGCATCGCCGATTCCATCTTCCAGCAGGTAGTGACGCGCGCGGATGAATACTCAGTGCTCGCCACGTCCAATCTGAACGGCGACTATATCTCCGACGCTTGCGCGGCGCAGGTCGGCGGGTTGGGCATCGCGCCCGGCGCCAACATTGGCGATGGCTACGCTATTTTCGAGGCCACGCATGGCACCGCTCCCAAGTACGCAGATAAGGACGTAATCAATCCCGGCTCGGTAATCCTCTCGGGAGCGATGATGTTCCGCCTCATGGGCTGGGGTGAGGCAGCTGACCTGATCGAGCGTGGCATGGAACTCACCATCGAAAAAAAGCAAGTCACGTACGACTTCGAGCGCCTGATGGAAGGCGCCACCAAGGTGAAGACCAGCCAATTTGCTGGCCACATCATCAACAATATGGATGCAGCTGTGCTGAGCGTGACGCGGTAATAGCGAAAGGCAATAACCACAAAGGACACGAGGTACACAAAGGATGGAAAATTCATTTTGACCCTGCATTCCTTTGTGGACCTTAGTGTCCTTTGTGGTTATTGAATTTGATCTTCTGACTTAGAAAGGAACTTATGCGCAAGAAAGTTACAGTCGTAGGCTCCGGAAATGTGGGCGCCACAGTTGCCCATTGGATAGCCGCGAAGGAACTGGCGGACGTAGTTCTAATCGACATCATCGAAGGCGTCCCGCAAGGCAAAGGCCTGGATCTGCTGGAGGCCATGCCCATCGAGAAACGAGACTCCCACATCATCGGCACGCAGGATTACGCCGACACCGCCAATTCTGACATCGTCGTGATCACCGCCGGCATCCCGCGCAAGCCTGGCATGAGCCGCGATGACCTGCTCAACACCAATCACAAAATCATGAAAGATGTAGTGGGCAAGGCGGTGCAGCACTCGCCCAACTGCATTCTGATTATCGTGTCGAACCCGCTCGATGCCATGGCGCAAGCCGCCTACAAAATGAGCGGCTTTCCCCGCGAGCGCGTGATCGGCATGGCCGGCATCCTCGATTCCGCCCGCTTCCGCGCCTTCATTTCGGAAGAACTGAAGGTCAGCGTAGAGAATGTAACCGCCTTTGTTCTCGGCGGCCACGGCGATACCATGGTCCCGTTGCCGCGTTATTCCACGGTAGCCGGAATCCCGATTACTGAACTGATGGATGCAGCGACCGTGACTCGCCTGGTGCAGCGCACCCGCGATGGCGGCGCCGAGATCGTGAAATACCTCAAGACCGGCAGCGCCTATTACGCCCCGTCGGCGGCGGTGGCGGAGATGGTCGAGGCTATCTTGAAAGACAAGAAGAAAATCCTTCCTTGTGCGGCCTATTTGGAAGGCGAATACGGCATCAAGGGGCTTTATGTTGGCGTGCCCGTGAAGTTGGGTTCGAAGGGAATCGAACAGATCATCGAGATCAAACTCACGCCCGAAGAAAAGGCAGCCCTGGACAAGAGCGCCGCGGCGGTGAAGGAATTAGTGGGCGTGATCGGGGTTTAGGTCGAAGACAGCCAAGGGTAGTTTCAATCCCACAGTTTCCTCTTCCCGCCTTTTTTGGATTGACCATAGTCATTGACCATGGTACAATCTTAACCAATGAAGGAAGTCGCCATCTCCGAATTCAAGGCCAAGTGCCTGGGCATGTTGGAAGAAGTCCGCAAGACCCGCAAACCCATCCGCGTCACCCGCTTCGGCGAGCCTGTGGCTGAGATCGTACCCCCCACTCCGAAACCCCGCTCAAAAAGCTGGCTGGGTTCGATGGCAGGCTCGGTCAAGATTCTCGGAGACATCGTAGGCCCGACCGGAAGTTTTGACGACTGGGACGCGTTCCGCGAATGAAGCTGCTTCTCGACACCCACATTTGGATTTGGTGTGTCAGTGAGCCGGAGAGACTGAGCCGGCGCGTGGCCCGGGAACTAAACAATTCCCAGAATCAACTCTGGCTCTCTCCCGTCAGCATCTGGGAAGCGATGCTTCTCCATCGCAAAGGGCGCATTGGGATACCGGAAGGCTTTTCCACGTGGCTTTCGAGGGCGCTGACCATCGCCTCTTTCACCGAGGCCTCTTTTACTTTTGAAGTTGCGGAAGCGCTTTCGACCATCCACTTGCCGCATGCGGATCCGGCCGACCTGTTCCTCGCAGGATCCGCAAAAGTATTTGGGCTGACTCTGGTTACGTCAGACCGTAATCTACTTCGAACGAAGGAGATTTCGGTTCTGGAGAATTGAAAATCTCCTATACCCGCTCGATCACCACCGACTTCACCACCACATCTTTATTCGGCTTGTCCTGGCGGTTGCGCGGGACGCCCACGATCTTCTCGGCAACATCCTGGCCTTCGACCACTTCTCCGAAAATGGTGTGTTTGCCGGTAAGCCACGTCGTCGGCGCTAGCGTGATGAAAAACTGCGAGCCGTTGGTGTTGGGACCGGCATTCGCCATGGCCAGCTTTCCCGGCTTGTCGAATTTGTGTGGCGAGCCTTTAGTTTCGTCCTCGAACTGGTAGCCGGGGCCACCCATGCCGGTGCCCGCCGGATCACCGCCCTGGATCATGAACTCGGGAATCACGCGGTGGAAGATGGTGCCATCGTACAGGCGGTCTTTGCTTTTCTTGCGGCTGACGGGATGCGTCCACTCGCGGCTGCCTTCGGCGAGTTCCACGAAATTTGCGACCGTCTTGGGCGCGTCTTTTTCAAACAAGCGGCAGACGATGCTTCCTTCCGATGTGTCAAAGATGGCATAAGTGCCGGGTTGGCGAGTCATAGCGAGTCCTTTCGTTTATGTCGTTCAAATCGAGATGCGAGGGCAAGATGCCCTCGCGACAGCCGGCGGGACGCCGGCGCTACAAAAGTTTTTCGCGCTAATTCGCGCCGCTGACCGTGATGTGGTTGATCTTCACTGGCTTATAAGGGCGATCATTGGAATCGCGGCCCACGCGCGCGATCTGCTTTACCAGTGCGACGCTGGCGTCATCGCATTGGCCAAAGAGGGTGTATCCGCCATTCAAGCTCGGATAGGCAATCTCAGTGATGAAAAATTGCGAGCCATTGGTGCCGGGGCCGGCATTGGCATAAGCCAGGCGTCCCGGACGATCGAACTTCAGGTCGGACGAGGTTTCGTTCTTGAAGGCATAGCCGGGATCGCCGCTTCCGGTGCCCATGGGATCGCCGCCCTGAATCATAAAATTAGGGATCACGCGGTGGAAAATCGTGCCGTCGTAAAGTGGAACGCCGTGCTTTTTCTGATGAGTGATGGGGCTCGTCCAATCCTTCGTCCCGTCAGACAAGCCGATGAAGTTGGCTACACCGATCGGAGCCTTGTCTGGGAAAAGGGTACAGGTTAGTTTGCCTGCCGTGGTGTCGATTACAGCCGTGGGCTTGCCCGTAGCCGCCGCTGGTTTGGCCTGCGACCATAACGTGAGCGAAGACAGAAAGATGACCAAAACGAGAATCAAGCTTTTGCGCATGGGTGGCTCCTTAAGTGCATTTAATCCGAATCTTGAATTGTACGACAGCAGCAGAGGAATTTACTTGTTAGACAAAACCTTTTGCGCCTGCATCTCATGGCTGATGCGCTCTACATCTTCAAAAACCCGCAGCGTATTGCCGCCAAGAATCTTATGGATGTCGCCAGCATCGTAGCCCCGATCAAGCAAGGCCTGCGTGATCTTCGGCAAGTCAGCGGCGGAATCAATGCCTTCCGGAGTCGCCCCGCTCACGCCGTCGAAATCTGAGCCCAGGCCCACGTGGTCTATGCCAGCGACCTTGGCGATGTGGTCGAGGTTGTCGATCAATGACTTCAGCGGCGGGCGCGGGATCTTTGCGCTCCACTCCCGTTCGATGCGGTCTTTGTCGAGGTAACTGACCGGTTGTCCGGCAGCCTTCTTCTGGGCGATGTATTGCGCGACCGCGGTGTTCTGTTCCTTGGACTGGGCAAGGAATGCATCAAGATATTTCTGGTCGTCGAAGCCGGAGAAGAAGTTCACCTGCACCACGCCGCCATTCTTGGCCACGGCGCGCAGCATGTCGTCGGTCATATTGCGAGGATGATTGCTCAAGGCGCGGGCCGATGAGTGCGACGCGATCACCGGCGTCCGGGTTGTGGCGATGACATCCCAAAAAGTCTTGTCGGCGACGTGCGAAATGTCCACCATCATGCCCAGACGATTCATTTCCAGCACGACTTGCTTGCCGAAGTCGGTGAGGCCGTTGTGGTGTTGGATCTCAGGATTGTTAATATCTCCCGAAGAATCTGCCCACTCGTTCGTGTTCGACCATGACAAAGTCATGTAGCGCACGCCGAGCCGATAGAAATCGCGCAGCAGACGAATATCGTTCTCAATGGAGTGACCACCCTCGATCCCCATCAAGGCCGCAAGCTTTTTCTGCTTGTGGGCGCGCTCGATATCCTCGACCGAGAACGCCATCATCATCCGGTCAGGATGGCGCGCCGCCTGCTCGTAAACGGAATCGATCAGATCGAGAGTGTGCTGGGCGAAGTGGCCCTGATTGGTTTCGGGATCAACCCAGATAGAGAAGAACTCCGCACCCAGATTGCCGGCGCGAGCCTTGTCAAGGCTGATGTGGCCGATATCCTTGGGGTCGCTGCTGCCAATATCGAAGTTCTCATCGAGAAACCGCTGAGGTGTGTCGGCATGAGTATCAACCACGATCGCCGACTCATGGATGGCCCAAGCCCGGGCGCTGATGCCGGAAGCAACATTGCTCTGGGCAAAAGCCAGGGCCGAAGCCAGCATCACGAACGCAGAGAAAATTAGGCGATTCCCCGCAAGAAAGCGCTTTGGTGTTTCCATGGCTGGTAAGGGAACGATTGTATACGGTTGAATGGTGGAGAAGAAAGAATTAGCTTTTCATGCCACGAAGAATAAGAGGAATGAAGAATTCACCTCTCCCGGTCGCCGGAAACATTGCAGTTTTTTTCGACCCCGCTCAGGGTAGTCATTTGATAGAGGCAGGTGCGAGGTCGAAACTACTGGTGCCAGTCGCTATTGGATAAACGCTCAGCGGCTCTGCGCTTTGATTGTCTTGTGCTTCTTCTTGCTCATCGCCGGCTGACGCCTTCGGCTCGCGCAACTCCCCGTAACGGCCGGAGACGGCTACGTGGAATACCCATTGATGGCGTTCTTCTTCCGGTTCCACCAGACCCTGATCCTTGAGCGGCATCAGGTATTGCTCCATCCATGCCACTTCCTGCCGGGTCATGCCCCGGCGTTGAATGTCGACCGTAATGCCGGCCAGGTGCGAGGAGGCGGTTTCGCCCTTTTCAGGTGCCGCGTTGCGATTGTGCCGGCGAAGCTTTTTCTGTACCTGCACCGTCCGCACCGCCGAATTCACCTGGATGGGACTGCGGAATTGCTGGTAATAAGCCTCACTCAGATCGTCAAGAAAGTCCCGCGTCCACGGACGGCAATAACGACGATCGGGGTCAAGCCGCGGATCGAAGCGCAGGGTTTGGCTGGCGACAATCGGAACCAGTTCTTGGCTGGCGATCAGTTGATCGAGCTCAGCTTGATTCTGGATGCGCGGTAATTCCAGCCGGTCAATTTCCTCGTTCTGGCGCAGCAGCGAGTCGCGGGAAGGACGGAATACGGGGTTCCAACGGACACGGCGGAGGTGAGTCCGGCGTTTGCTGGCGCGGTGTACATGTTGGCTGGGCATGACCTGATGCAGCCCAAACGCCTGTCCGCAAACGAAGACGGCCAGAAGTATCAACAGCAAAAATCGCCGTGTTTTATGCTTCACGAAGTGTGCCTCAAATCCTACGGCGCTAGTGCAGGCGCTTATTCTAAATCACAGACCCTCGATACAACCCGCGGCGAGGTTACTAAAGAGTCTCTTGGCCAGATTACCGCTCGTTACTCTCCCTCGCACCGTTCGCCCGCTACCCCCATTGTGTCTGCAGGTAAGATGCCGTTTCCAAAGATCGCATCGCCTGTTTCTATGTGCTCAAGAAAACAGCGGTTACCGCTTCGAGGCCCAGGAACGAAGTGCGCACTATATCACCGTTTGGCAGTGTTAGGACCAGAAAAGGTCACTGATGGCCATTTTGGCTCATTTCGCAGTCACTTGCGGAAGAGGTCGCCGATGGCTTGTTTCATGACTTCGCCCCCGACCTCGGAAATAGATCGCGTCAGTGGAATATCTTTGGGGCAAACCTCGACGCAGTTCTGAGCGTAGCCGCACTCCTGGATGCCTCCGTCGCCCATCAGCGCCGCCAAGCGCTCCCGTTTCAGCGCCGCGCCTGTGGGATGAGTATTGAACAGGCGAACCTGGGAAATCGTGGCCGCGCCTACGAAGCCCGTGTCCTCGTTAAACTGCGGGCAGGCTTCCATACAACAACAGCAGGAGATGCAACGCGAAAGCGGGTAGGCTGCCTCTTGTTCCTCAGCACGCATGCGCGGCCCAGATCCCAGATCGTAGCTGCCATCAATGGGAACCCAGGCTTTCACCGCTTTCAGGTTTTCAAACAAAACGCTGCGATCGACCGCTAGGTCGCGAACCACCGGAAACTTGGTAAACGGTTCCAGCCGGATGGGCTGGTCGAGTTTGTCGATCAACGCAGAGCAAGCCATGCGAGTGCGCCCGTTGATGAGCATGGCACAGGAGCCGCAAACTTCCTCGAGACAATTGGAGTCGTAGGTGATAGGCGTGGTCGCCTTGCCGTCACGCGTAACCGGATTGGCCGCAATCTCCATCAGCGAGGAAATAACGTTCATGCCAGGCTTGTAGGTCAGCTCGAATTCTTCCCAGCGGGATGGCGCCTTGGGATTGTCCTGGCGTTTGATCTTGATAATGACAGTTTTAGCCATGTTGTTGGTATTTCGTTAGTAAGTCTGGTCCTAAACTTGAGACAACATTCACCAAAATCTCACGCTACACGCATTCCTGGCTGATCGCAGTACAGGCGCAACCAGTCCTGGCGCGTCCCGTTCAAGAGTTGCGGATAAACGATCCAGCGCCGGAAAGGATCAATCAGTGCCATATAGGCTCGCGTAATCCAACCTACCGGCTTTACGTAAATCCCCCAATATAGCCGATATCCGCCCGGTGCCCGAGCTAGAGCTTGGGCCAAAAAAGCATGGACGGTGGCATTTCTCACCTCAAGAAGCATTTCGTTCTCGAAGCTGTACACCACCTCGAAAAGAGACTCCTTCGACCCAGGGGGCACCAGCGAACGATCTCGGTCATCCGGAGGTAGCAACCGAACGTAAGAAGCTGACTTCTGTGCGGATCTCGGAGCGTCCAGGTGAAAGATGAATCCAAGAAACAACCGCAGTCCCAGCAGGGCCTGAGTGGCTTTCGGGATTTTCTTCCACCCCCGGGTTCTGACGTCCTTACGAAACTCCCACAAGGTGACCTCCTCGTGCCCGCCAGGCAAGTCTATTGCCCAGACATCGTGCAGGGGCACATCCGTAAGAAAGGAGTGCACCCGCAGCGGTAAATCGAGGAACTCGCGAGGAGAGATTCTTGGCATAGCGCTCCTCAATCACTTGGCCGCGTCAATATTTCCTCGCGCGCGGTGGAATTAACGACGTATCCACTGCCTCGAATTCGAACTTCGGCTCGTCCGCATCCGGTGCGAAGTAAGCTTTCGTCGTCTTCAGCCAATTCTTGTCATCGCGCTCCGGGAAATCTGGCTTGTAGTGCGATCCTCGCGACTCGTCACGCATCGTCGCCCCCTGCGCGATCACGCGTGAGAGTTGCAGCATGTTGTAAAGCTGGCGCGCGAAGACCACGGTAGTATTGGCCCACTGCGACCGGTCGCTCAGATTGATGTGCCGGAAGCGCTCCAGCAGTTCACATAACTTGCCGTCGGTTTCCTTCAACTTATTGTTGTAGCGGATCACGGTGCAATTGGCGGTCATCAAATCGCCAAGCTCGCGCCACAGCAGGAACGGATTCTCCTTGCCATCCGACTTCATCAGCATCGCATTGTTTTCTTCCTCATGCTTGCGTTCCGCCTCGAAATGTCCGTTGCTCGCCGCCGCCTTCTGGTCGCGCGCGTATTGCACCGCCGCAGGTCCGGCGATGAATCCGCCAAAAATGCAAGAAACCAGAGAATTCGCACCCAGGCGATTGGCCCCGTGATACTGGTATTCGCATTCCCCCGCCGCATAAATTCCCGGGATGTTGGTCGCCTGGTTGAAATCCACCCACAACCCGCCCATGGTGTAATGCATGCCAGGGAAAATCTTCATGGGAACTTTGCGGGGATCGTCGCCCACGAACTTCTCATAAATCTCCAGAATGCCTTCCAATTTGCGATCGAGAATCTTGGCATCGATGTGGGTCAGGTCCAGATAAACCATCGGCTTCCCATCGATGCCCAGATTGTTCTCGTACACCACCTTGAAAATCGCGCGCGTAGCCACATCGCGCGGCACCAGGTTCCCATACTTCGGATACCACTCTTCCAGAAAATACCAGCGCTCGCTTTGCGGAATCGACAGCGGATCGCGTTTATCCCCCGGCGTCTTCGGAACCCAAACCCGTCCACCTTCACCGCGCGCCGACTCCGACATCAACCGCAGTTTATCTTCACCCGGAATTGAAGTGGGATGAACCTGGATGAATTCCCCGTTGGCGTAGAAACATCCCTGCTGATACAGCGACGACTGCGCCGATCCCGTACAGACCACGGAGTTGGTGGACTTGCCAAAGATCGCTCCAATGCCGCCAGTCGCGATGATGATTGCGTCCGCAGGAAAAGTGCGCACTTCCATCGACCGCAAATCCATGGCACAAATCCCGCGGCAAATCTTGTTGGAATCGAGCACCGCCGAGAGAAATTCCCAGTGCTCGTATTTCTTGACTTTCCCTTCCGACTCGTACCGGCGCACCTGCTCATCGAGCGCGTAAAGAAGTTGCTGTCCCGTGGTGGCGCCGGCGAATGCAGTGCGGTTGTAGAGCGTCCCACCGAAGCGGCGAAAATCCAGCAACCCTTCCGGAGTGCGATTGAAAGGCACACCCATGCGGTCCAGCAGATCAATGATTCCCGGCGCAGCTTCGCACATCGCTTTTACCGGAGGCTGATTGGCCAGGAAATCACCGCCATAAATGGAGTCGTCGAAGTGCTTCCAGGTAGAGTCGCCTTCACCCTTGAGGTTTTTGGCCGCGTTGATGCCGCCCTGCGCGCACACGGAATGAGAGCGCTTCACCGGGACAATGGAGAACAGATCGACCTGTCCACCCATCTCCGCGATCTTGATCACGGCGGAAAGACCCGCCAGGCCGCCGCCGATAACGATGATTTTCGGATTCGCTGCCATCTTCGATTTCCGCTTTCCCTAAGCTTTACTTGGTCGCGCCCGATCCTGCTTCGACGATGCTTGCGCCCGCAGGGTCGGTCGGTTGCTGCGCAAAGCGCTCTCTGAAGGTGTACAAGCTGGTCAAGCCCACGGCACTTAGGACCACGAAAAATGCCAGGCACACGGCCAGAAATCTTTGCCGAGCCTTTTCGCCCGGAGTGAGTCCCCACTTGGCGGCAAACAACCAAATCCCGTAAGCGAAATGCCACGAGGCGCACACCAGGCCGACCACGTAAAAAGCCAGCAACGCAGGCGAGAACAGTTCCGCTTGCACTTTGCCGAAAGAAGCCCCCGCATACTCGTGCAAGTCGATGCCGGTAAATCGCATCGTCCAGGTATGCCAGAGTATGTAGGCGAACGCGATGATGCCGGTCCAGCGTTGCGCCGTGTACATCCAGTTTCCCGTCCACGGATACTCCCCGACATTCGTCTCTCCGCGGTACCAAATGTAGAAACCGTACAGCGCATGAAACAGAATGGGCAGCCAGATGCCAAACAACTCGAGTATCGGAACCAACGGGAGACTCGCCAGAAAGCGAACCTGCCGCGCATAGGCAGCCGGACCGCCAATCGCCGAGGCATTCGAAATCAGGATGTGTTCGAACAGGAAAGCCCCAACGGGAACGATCCCGCTGAGCGAGTGCAGACGACGCAGCCAAAACGAATAACCCTGGCCCGCCCGCAGCGGAGCCACCCCACCCTTAATCGGCATCGGAGCTGCAGGACTGGCAGTAGCCGCCACAGAGTGCTCCTTATGAATTCAAATATGAAAACGGAACCTTTCATTATGTTGTGGCGAGAGAAGGGAAGTCAAGGAAGCAGGAGAATTGGTAGTGGCCGAATTTGGCTACCGGAGAATTGGTAGTATTCTAATTTTCACTCCGATAAACCTCGAAGGAGCTTGACGGGAAAGCCATTGCCGTTTAGTTGGGAAATTCGCATTTGGCATCCAGTTCCCTGGTCTTGCCTAAGGCTCGGTATTCTCCTTTCACTGTGCACCATTCTGGCAACCGTTTAGGGGCAAAGAGTTGCTTCGGGAACGGATTACTTTTAGAGCGACCCATATCGGTTGCTACCACTGGCACTATCAGCGTTGCAGTAGTTCCATGCGGAAGCTTGTCGCATACGACGCGGAAATGGTTTGATACCGACGGGCCAGTAGACGCCAGAGAAGTTTCTTTACCATTTTCACTAACGTTTACGCTAATCGGATTTGATTCGGAAAAAGCGTTGAACCCCTGACAAACTGGCTCCATTTGCGATATTTGCGGGATCATACCGTCTACTGAAATTTCTAGGTCAACATCTCTTAAATCGTGACTGGATGGATTACTCAGATAGATGCGAAGATCGGCCCAGTTCTTGTTCCATTTAATTGACCCGACATTGTACCCGTCGCTATAGTCCCCCATGCTTCTCATCGACCCCACTAAGAGAGGCAATTTAGCTAGCACTACGCCGCTTGTCCACCATGTCAGGCCTAACACAGCGAGGACGCAAATCAAGATTTTCCAACCGAGACGGTTGTGCCATTTCCCCGTTAAACCGCTAACAAACATTCCGCTGAAGCCAATGTAGACGAGGACTACGCCCGGCCAGTACAAAACTGGAAACAGTTCGGTCAATCCCAGTGTTGCAATTGCACCGAGGATCGCAACCAAAAACTCCCAAAAACGCCACAGTGACTTGTTTTCTTCGGTCATTGTGGGCCGCTGTTTATCCCTGCCCATCGCGCACCCCTCCACCAAGTCATGAGTTGTCTCCTGGGGCTGGCCCATCCTACTCAAGTTTACTTTATAGGGTGCCCCGTCCAAGTGCTCGGGCGAGAGTTTTCACTCGCCGGCCTCACGGATCGTTTGGAATTTAGAGGAATTGGTGAGACGATTAAATCAGAACAGTAGGAGCAGCAGCGTGAAACACCGAATTGCTGCATGGGCGATTGTGGGCTTTGCAATTGCGGGCTGCTGGGCCCTCTATGCCTTCGCAACCACACCTCCGCCGATAACCTCCGCCGACCCGATTATGACTCTCGTAGAATTTACTTGCCCAGTCGTGCTTGCCGGTACCTATTTCCACTTCGGCGTTTCGCTGTACTGGTCTCTTTTCGCGAATGCCGCAACCTATGCGTTGCTGGGCCTGATCGCCGAGACCCTCCGCCAGCGACCAGGTCACGCAAAGTAATTCAAAACAACTCACAACCTGACGTTTTTTTTCTCGACCCGACTTCTGTACAACTGATAAGATGCAATGAGATAGCATTATCTACAAGCAATATTGCTCTTTGACAATTTGAAGCCAGGCGATTGTGCGACGTGCAGGCGTGCTCCAAAACGCTGAGAATACAGCCCACACTGCAAGAGCCTGTTACGAAACGCAAGGAAATGCGCGAAGGTTGGACAAATTTGAGCTCAGTCGCGCAGCGACGGCATTCATTAGCCCGGCACGTCAGTGCCGGGATAGCGAAAATCGAACAACCGAGTCCGCTTTAGCGGACGGCACGAGTTTCCTAACAGCCTCGCAGGCGGTGGGCAGAAAAACGCTAAACCGCAGAGCCCCACCGGGGCGAAAGAGAAGTGCGCGACCTCTCAGTCCAGCATTCTGCAGTTCCCAAAACGGAACCTGAGCCCTCAGCGAGCCAGTCCTAACTCCCATGTTCTCTAGATTTTGCCTGTAACTCCTGTAAACTCAAAGATCTAGCACATAGTTGCAAATTAGATCCTTTGTTTTCAAGATTTTGCAAACAAAAGGGGGAGGGGGGCTCCCGGGTACTAAACAATAAACTCCGTCCCAATGTGGGAAAACCGCGGACGAGCGGATGGACGACAACTGCTGAGTGCTGATTGCCATAAGCCAAGAGCTAGAAGCTAGAAGCTAGGAGCCAGAAGCTAAAAGCTAAATGGCGGCACTACTCTTCATCGCCAGATACCACGCCAGGAATTGCCGGAATGCGGCACCCCGATGGCTGTACTGAGCTTTTTCTTCCGGAGTCAATTCGGCAAAGGCTTTCTGAATCTGCGGAAAGTAAAACAGAGGATCGTAGCCGAAGCCATTCGTTCCCCGAGGGCGACTCAAGATAATCCCTTCGGCCTCTCCGCGAAACACCCCTAACGTTTGTCCATCGCGCGCGGCAGCAATCACGCACACGAATCGGCCCCCGCGCTTGTCGGCCGGAACATCCTTCAGTTCACGCAGGAGGCGAGCGTTATTAGCTTCGTCGTCAGTATTGTTGTTGATCAAGTGAGGCGCGTCGGCCGCATAGCGCGCGGAGTGAACTCCCGGAGCGCCCTTGAGGGCGTCCACTTCCAAGCCAGAATCATCTGCCAGGACAATCTCACCCGGAAACTCGCGGCTGTAAACCTCCGCTTTTTTTCGCGCGTTTTCCTCGAACGTCCGGCCATCTTCGATCACCGCAGGCAGCGAGGCGAAGTTCGGAACCGAGGCGATCTCGATGCCAAAAGGCGCCGCAGCGCCAGTGAAATCGCGCAACTTCCCGGCGTTCGAAGTCGCGATGAGAATGTGATTCATTGGCCGACGATCCTGTTTACCTGTGCTCTTGCCCGCGCTTAGACTTTACCAAATCATCTATACAGCAACATGTTTACCAATATTTTGGAATGGTACGAAGGAATTGGCAAGAATTGCAGGATTAACAAAGATCTCGGTCGAGGTTGACGTTGGAGCTTAAACCTCTGCGCTGAAGCGCTAGGAAGCCTCCAAGGAATAGGATGCTCACGCCTGAAATGATTCCTCCGAGGGTTCTATCCGACGTGCGCGAGAAGGTGATTTGCACACGACTCTCACCCGCTTGTACGGGGATCAACATCTGTCCGGTGACCTCTCGTGTAGAGGCCGCGACGGCCTGGCCATTCACCTCAACATGCCAAGCAGGATAGTTGAATAACCGTAACGCTAGTTGCCCGGGTTGGCTGACCTCGGCGGTAAACACTTTGGATTCGGCGCTCCATCGTTGATTGTGGATTTGTTGGACTTGTCCCAGCGCCACGCTGTCGTCTTCCAGAGCCACGCGAGGAGCATCCTGTTTGATTTCGTATGGATCCGCCCCAACCGGCACGTACTCGTCGGTGCCCTCGTACCCCGCTCCGCTTCGCTGGTGTTCAAGCATCTCGCTGAAATCCGCAGCCGTTTCCCACCAGGGAGGTTGGACGCGATGCCAGACGAAACCAATCACCCCGAGCATTGCGACACAAATCAGGGTGCGTACAATCCAACGCCGAGATCCCATGGTTACAAGCAGTGCGAAGGCCACGTTCAGGCACAGCAGCCAACGCCAGGGAAGTTGCAGGTAGCGCAACTCAGGCAAATGCTCCCACAAGACAAACGTAAACGAAAAGTTGAGCAGCATGGCCACTACAGCCCAGCCGAGAAGCATCCACCAAGCGTGAGGCTGTCGGCGCCTCCAAATGTGGGAAAAGAATGCCGCACTCGCGAACACAATCATTTCCGCTGTCGCCACCAGGGAGACCACCAAGTTGAAACGATTGTGATCGACGTCATTGATATTCACGAAAAGGAAATTGTCCTGCGGACGAACCCCCGGGGACAGCACTTCAGCGATGTTCACCCAGTTGTGTTCATAGGCTGCTGGCACCAGGAAAAACGCCGCGAGAGCCGCGCCGAGCAAAACTGCAAGCGCACCGCACAGCAGGACTCGCAGCGAGCGCTTCAGAATGGCCAGGATCACCAACAGTAAAACCAAGGAATAGTTCACCATCACGGCGGCGGGAATGTTCGTCAGCCAGGCTGCGGCAACTATCAATCCTAAGGGGACGACCGCCTTGCCTCCCTCTTCTTCCGAGCGCAGCGCGTACAGCAAGAGCAGAGGCAACAGTGCGCCCGCCAGCAGTTCGGCGAACGCGCTCCGCCAATACACAATCACGATGTAGTAGGGGTTGGCGGCGTACAACGCTGCCGCGAAGATGGCATCGCGCCGATCCAACCAACTCCGCGCCAGAAGAAACATGGAGCATCCGGAGAGGGTCAGCGCCAACCACACGTACGCGCCGGGAACGGCCTTCCAGGGCAATAGCGCTCCCAACGTAGCGCCCAGCGTCCATGAGGCTGGAGGATAGAAAATGAATCGCGCCTCACCGAATCCGTACTGCGCCAGGGCGGCCCACCGCGGATAGACAATGCCCTGTCTCCATTGGCCGAGAACTTCCATCCAGGAGTTCACGTGGAACTCGAAATCATGCCCGGAGGGATTGCCGAGAAAGAAGAACGGAAGGATCACAAGGAACGCGGCTGCCATCACCATGAGCAGAGGCAAGGGCAAGATGCTTCGGCCGGCGAAATTGATGCGGGCTTCTGGCCGCATCATACGACTCGGCTCCGAAGAAGACGAGCTCAGCAGGGAATCGCCTCCGGCAACTGGATAGCTGCACAGAGATTGTTGCTTAAGCTACGGAAATGAGCAATTCGCGAGCGGTACGGCCTGCGTCGATGCCGCGACAGTCTGTGGAAATTGTGCGCGCGATTTCACAGGAAATTAACTTGGCTGCCACCTTCCCGAAACCGCCACCCGCTAGACTTCGATCATTCGAGGTGGAACAAACCCGGCGCTAAGGGGTCTGCACGAGAGACGGCGTGCGGGCCTCTTAGTGTTTTGACGTAGCGGAGCTAGATTGAGTTCGATGGAATCGTCGGAAGATCAGGCCGAGGTGACTTCTTCCGAACTGCGTTGCTGGCGGAGTTTGTGGAGAAATTCTTCCTGGTTGAGGGACTCACCGTTGCGCAGCAACTCCAGCAGCGGGTCCTCGAGTTCTGGTGTGGGTAACGGGTCAGGCGAGTTGTAGGTGTCGCCGGCAGCGAGGATGCGCGGGGTGATCAGCAATGCGGGAAGCGTTCCCGGACGGCTGGTCAGGAATCCGATGAACCTTGCCACCTGGGCACGCTCATCGCTGGTGCGAGCGGCGAACTCGATGCCCATGCCGAATCCAGGGTGCATCACGCGAACCGTGCCTTCCGCCTGGACTTCCATGTCCTCAGCGTTCAAGCAGAGAGTAATACCGGAGCGCTCGGGAAAGGGCGATTCGGTTTCGACGTAACATCCGCCCAGGCTGAGATCGGTCAAGGTGCACTGCGATACCGGTTCGGGATCGGGCGGCGGAATCTCCGGCGCGTTGGCCAATACCCAAGTCTTCAAAGTGGCGCGAAGGTTTTCCGGAACATCGATGAAGCGCACTCCCGCCTGTCCATTGGGACTTGCCCAGGCGATCTCGCCGCTGACCTGGATTTCGGTGTTGCTGTCGGGCAGATTGAATTGGGCGCTGATGGTGGCACTCGGGCAGAGCGGCTGCGCTGCCAGAACGTCCATGCCATCCTCGCTGAGGTCAAGCAGGATACCTTCGAGCGGAGGCCCATTCTCGACCTGAAGCTGAATCGGCACTTGCACAGGAACTCGAAAAGAGCGCCGGCGTTCCCGTTTGATGAGAGCGGTGGCGGCGCGTAGGCTGGCTTCGGCCTGCTCCGCCGAAATCGGCTTGTAGAGGATGAAATTGGCGCCCGCGCCAAACACGTTGCGCACCTTGGTCTTGTCGCTCAGCAAGGCGACGGTTACGGCCTTGACGCCCGACGTGGCTTGGCTGGCGTTTTGCAGCACCAGCGAGGCGCTGTGCGGATCGTCGAAGTCAACAATGACCGAGTCAAACTTCTCTTCGGTCAGACGGCACAGAGCTTCAGGGTACCCGCAGCCAGCGACGGAGACGCCGCAGCGCGAGAGCAGCGGAGTCAAGATCGCGACTGCCTCTTCGTCCTTGGAAACCAAAAGTGCTTGAAAACTCATATGTTCATGGGTGGCGAGTGGAATCTCACTGGGTTAGGGCCAGCGCGGCGCCACGCCGCGAGCTGGCTTGGCCGGGGCAGCCGAATCGCCTGAAGAAGCCGACGCGGCCTTCGCCGCCGTGCCGGGCTGCTCATCGACCTCGGACAAAACCGCAGCGTCGTCATCCTCGATTTCAGCCAGCAGCGGAGCCACTTCACGCAGCTTTTCCGCCGCCTGCTGGAGCATCTCAATCTGCTTGGCTAGTTGTGCGTACCGGGCCTGCTTGCGCCGCAGGACCTCATGAATGTCCTTCATACAACCCCCTGTTGCGAATCTAAGGAGGCCGGCAGCAATCGTCAATCGTTATGCCCTCGGGCAGATTACGGCAGTAACCGGGGATCAAGTGGTAAAGGTTGGATTCCACTATCGAAAGTAGTTGCAGGATAGCCATTTCGTGCCAGCCAGTGGCACCGCCGTGGGATTTACATCCAAAGGCGGAAAACATACCCTCGGATTGAGCAGTTCTGGGGGAGGGCTGTTCGGGCGTCCCATGACTCGAAAGAGTTACGGGGCGCTTCTTAAGTTTTGGGGACAATCTCCCATAGCTCCGGGTAAGATCCTTGGATCTTATGCACATATTCTGGTGCAGAAAAACCCTCAAAAAAAACCTCTCTTTCCGCGCAAAATCTAGAAAACAAAGAGTCGGTTTTTTGCTTGCCTCCTAGATCTATGGTTCTTAAGGTAGTTACACGCAAAATATAGACAACAGGGAAGTTATGGCCGTGTCTACCTGCACTTCGGTTTGGAGACGGTCGGGTTGTCAAAGATCCGTTGGTCTAATGATCAGATTATCTTCAAGATAATCTGCGTGTTTCTATGTTATCGCAAGTGAAGGAATGAGGGCAAGAAGAAAGTGGATCGGTTGCGGAACTGGTTCCCAAAATGGGAATTCTTGCCGCCCGTGGAACTGCCCCACTCAAGCCAAAAGAAAAAGACGGCTTGAGTGGGCCACCGGCCAACCCCTCTAGCTGGCGCCACCATACACCCTACCGAGGATGTACAATCCCCGTCAGTCAGTTCGAAAAAATACCGTCTGTGGTTGCGCGCAAGCCATTCGCGGAGCGTTCGTTTGAAGCTTAAGGATTTCTTTCTTCTTGCGCTCCTTACCCTGGGAGCATTGCTGGTCCATGGCTATCACCCCTGGGCGGAGGACGCGGAGATTTATCTCCCCGGGGTCGAGAAAATCCTGCATCCGGAACTTTTTCCATTTAACTCACAATTCTTCGAATCGCATGCGCACTTGACGTTTTTCCCAAACTTCATTGCGGCCTCGGTGCGAGTAAGTCATCTGCCGCTCGACTTTGTGCTGTTCTTTTGGCAGGTAGCTTCCATCTTTCTGTTGCTGCTGGCCTGCTGGCAGTTGATCAGCAAGTGTTTTGCCGATCCCAAAGCTCGCTGGGCTGGCGTAGGCATGGTTGCGGCACTTCTGACTTTGCCAGTGACCGGAACCGGGCTGTATATCATGGATCAATACATCAACCCGCGAAACCTTGTCGCCTTCGCCGCAATTTTCGCCATCGCCAAAGTCATGGACGGAAAGTATTTCCAGGCCGCAGCGTTTCTCCTGTTTGCGGCGGCGATCCATCCTTTCATGTCGGCCTTCGTTCTTTCCTACTGTGCTGTGTTGCTTTGCATCAAGGAATTCGACCGGCGGTTCGCCAGTCTCGCCTGCCTGTTGCCTTTTGGCATCTCGTTCGAACCGCCATCGCCGGCATATCATCAGGTGGCGCTTTCCCATTCCTATCACTACTTTCTGCAATGGCATTGGTACGAATTTCTGGGCGTGGTAGCGCCTCTCCTGCTCCTATGGTGGTTCAGCCGGATCGCCCGTTCGCGGCAGTTGCAAAACTTGGACCTGCTCTGCCGGGCCCTGATTGTTTGGGAGCTTGTCTATTTGCCCGCGGGTGTGGTGCTCTCCATCTCGGCGCGGTTTGAGAGCCTGGCGCGATTTCAGCCCATGCGAAGCCTGTATTTGCTCTATGTGCTCTTCTGCTTGTTCGCCGGCGGATTGCTGGGCGAATATGTATTGAAGAATCGAGTATGGCGATGGATAGCCCTGTTTGCGCCCTTGTGCGCTGGCATGTTCCTGGCGCAGCGTGCTTTGTTTCCGGCCAGCGCGCATATTGAATGGCCGGGCGTCGCGCCGAAAAACCGATGGGTTCAAGCGTTCGAGTGGATTCGAACTAACACTCCTCGCGATGCGATCTTCGCGCTTGACCCTCTTCACCTGCACATTTCGGGAGAGGACGAGAACGGGTTTCGAGCCATCGCGCAACGAAGCATGTTGGCGGATGCCGTGAAGGATAGCGGCGCAGTGACTATGTTTCCTCCCATGGCGGAAGAATGGCTTAAGCAAATTCAGGCGCAGAGCGGCTGGAAAACGTTTCGATCGCAGGACTTCCTTCGGCTGCGGGCAGAGTATGGAGTCAACTGGATTGTTTTGCAGCAGCCGGGAGTGGAGGGCCTTGACTGTCCTTATCACAATGCTGCAGTACTGGTGTGCCGCGTGAACTGAGCAACGCAAGTATCAGTGTCAAACTGGGTGCACTTGCTACAATTACTTGCATTGCGGTCAAATGAATCGAACGTCGTCTGTGCGAAGATGAGGGCCCATGTCTTGTCTGCAAACGGTAGAGCAACTTGACCCATTGTTTCCCTACGCGAGATGGAGTTCGCAGCTACCGGTCTTGGCTAGACGGTACAGGGAAGGCAATCCTGTGCCCCACCTTTTGCTGGCAGACTTCCTCAATCCTGAAATGGCCGGTGCGATTGCGCGAGAATTCCCGGATTCCAACACAGAGGCCTGGACGCAATATAAGCATCCCAATGAAAACAAACTTGGAATGGCGAAACGGGCACTTTTCCCACCAGGGTTGGGAGAAGTGACCGATGAACTGAATTCACCGAATTTTGTCAATTGGCTTTCCGCGTTGACGGGCATTCCGGATCTGGTCTCCGATCCCAGCTTGGAGGGCGGTGGTCTGCACCAGTCGAGCCGTGGCGGGTTCCTCAACGTCCACACCGATTTCTCGCATCACCACTATCACAAACACTGGCGCAGGCGGGTCAACCTTATTCTCTATTTGAATCCAGAATGGCAAGCGGAATGGGGCGGCGCCATCGAACTGTGGGACGTGAGGATGCGGAGTTGCATGGCGAAATATCCCCCCGTGCTCAACCATGTGTTGATTTTCAATACCGACGAAAAATCGCTGCACGGCTTCCCGGAGCCGCTCGATTGTCCTGAGGGGATCTCGCGCAAAAGCCTGGCCCTGTATTACTACACGATTGAGCAGGATTCCAAATCTATTCCCCGATCAACGAACTATCACTCGCGGCCGGAGGACGGCATAGCCAAGTCTGCGATGATCTGGCTCGACAAACAGGCCGTCGATCTTTATTCCAGGGCCAAGGCACGGTTCGGGTTTTCCGACGCTCTGGCGAGCAAGATTCTGGGGCTCATCTCAAAGAAGACGCCGCGCTAGTCGGCGTGGCTTGCGGCTGGCGACACTGGCCCCGGCAACTGGCCTTTCTTGCGGCTTGACCGCAGGCGCAGCCGATCCATGTACAGGTATACGACGGGAGTGGTGAACAGGGTCAGTGCCTGACTGACAATCAATCCGCCCACGATGGTGAGACCAAGCGGCCGACGAAGTTCTGAACCCGTCCCCGTACCCAGCGCCAGCGGCAGCCCACCGAGTAACGCCGCCATGGTCGTCATCATGATCGGACGGAAGCGCAGCACGCACGCTTCATAAATAGCGTCGATCGGCGCTTTGCCTTCTCTCCGTTCAGCATCCAGAGCGAAGTCGATCATCATTATGGCGTTCTTCTTGACTAGGCCAATCAGCAGGATAATGCCAATCAGGCCGATCACGTTGAGTTCGTTGTGGGTTAGTTTCAGCGCCAGTAGAGCGCCCACACCGGCGGAGGGGATCGTGGAAAGAATTGTCACGGGATGAATGTAGCTCTCGTAAAGAATTCCTAGAACGATGTAAACAGCCAGCAGCGCGGTCATGATCAAGACCGGTTCGTTGGCCAGAGACTCTTGGAAGGCTGCTGCGGTTCCCTGGAAGCTGGCGTGAATGGTTGCGGGAAAGCTGATGGAGCGTTCGGCTTTCTCAATCGCGGTGGTCGCCTGACCGAGAGAGACACCGGGGGCGAGATTGAAGGAAATCGTTACCGCTGGCCATTGCCCTTGATGGCTGACGGCCAGCGAGGTGTTGGCGGGTCCGAAGTGCGCGAAGGCGGAGAGCGGCACCATATTGCCGTTGGACGAGTGAACGTAGACGCTCTCGAGTGTCTCGGGAGTCTGCTGAAACTGGGGCGCTACTTCCATAACCACGTGATACTGATTCAGGGGCTGGTAGATGGTCGAAACCTGCCGCTGTCCGAAAGCGTCGTAGAGCACGGTATCGATGTCGGCAGCGGCAACGCCCAGCCGCGAAGCCGTGTCACGATCAATGACTACATTGGCTTCCAGGCCTTTGTCTTGCTGGTCCGTGTTCACCTGCTGGAGTTCTCGAAGCGCCCGCATTTTCTGCAGCAATTGCGGCGCCCATGTGTTCAGCTCATTCAGATCCTCACCCTGAAGCGTGAACTGATACTGTGCCTGGCTCAATCGGCCGCCAATCTGCAAGTCCTGCTGTGCCTGCATGTAAAGGGTGGCCCCCGGCACTTCGGCAAACTTCTTGCTCAGTTCAGCAATGACCTGATCCGCACTTAGTTTTCGCGGACCTAGCGGCTTCAACGTGATGAACATGCGTCCCTGGTTCATGGCCGTGGTGCCGCCGCAAAAACCGATCATGCTCAAGACATTCGGATCTTTCATCCCGATGTCGACGTAGCGCCGCATCTTACGGCTCATGGCATCGAACGAAATATCCTGCGCCGCCTGCACCGATCCGCCGATCCGGCCGGTATCCTGCTGCGGAAAAAAACCTTTGGGGGCTTGGCCAAAGAGATAAATGCTCAGGCAAGCGGTGGCAATAGTGATTAGCAACACTGCAAACTGATGGCGCAGAACCCATCCCAGGGCGACGCTGTAAATCCGCAAGATGCCGTCAAACATCTTTTGACTCCAGGCATACGCCCGGCCATGCTTTTCCGCATGAAGCGGCTTCAGCAACTGCGCACACATGGTCGGCGTGGTAGTCAGCGAGACCACCAGGGATACGGCAATCGCGATACTCAGTGTGACCGCGAATTCCCGGAACAGCCGGCCGACAATCCCGCCCATCAGGAGGATGGGGATAAAAACCGCGACCAGAGATGTGCTCATCGAAAGCACAGTGAATCCAATCTCACGGGCTCCGCGAAAGGCGGCCTGCACCGGCGCAATCCCCTGCTCGAGGTAGCGCGTGATGTTCTCCAGCACCACGATGGCGTCATCCACTACGAATCCGGTGGAAATCGCCAGCGCCATCAGCGACAGATTGTCCAGGGTGTATCCCAGAAGATACATGACGCCGAATGTGCCGATCAGCGACAGCGGCACCGCGATGCTGGGAATAACCGTGGCGCGGACGGTCCTTAGAAAAACGAATACCACGAGGATGACGAGAACCACAGAAATCAAAAGCGTGATTTCAATGTCTCGCAGGGAAGCACGCACTGTCGTGGTGCGATCCGAGACCACCTCCAGCTTGATGGCGGGAGATATAGAAGCCTGAAGCTGGGGCAGTAATCCAAGAACGTTGTCGACGGTCTGAATGATATTCGCGCCGGGCTGGCGGAAAATGACGATAATCACTGCCCGTTTGCCATTCGAGAGCCCGTAGATGTGAGCGTCCTCGACCGAATCCTGCACGTCTCCGACATCTCCGAGACGCACTGCCGCTCCATTGCTTTTGTTGTACGCCACGATCAGCGGGCGATAGTCGTCCGCGTGCATGATTTGATCGTTGGCTTTTACCGTCCATGCGCTGCTGGCATTAGCCACTTCACCCTTGGGGCGATTTGCATTCGCCGCACCCAGAGCAGTCCGGACAGCATCCAGGCCCACCCCGGTTTTGTTGAGCAGGTTTGGATCCAACTCCACTCGCACCGCAGGATTCGCGCCTCCACCTACGTACACTTGCCCCACACCACTCACTTGCGCCAGCCTTTGCGACAGGATGGAGTTCGCCTGATCGTAAATATTGGGCAAAGTCACGCTGTCGGAGGTCAGCGACATGAGCAAAATCGGCGCATCCGCCGGGTTCACTTTGCGATACCAGGGGTTGCCCGGAAGATACGACGGCAACTGGCTGCGGGCGGCATTGATGGCTGCCTGTACGTCGCGGGCGGCGGCATCAATATTGCGGCTGAGATCGAACTGCAACACGATGCCAGTCGCCCCGAGCTGGCTGACGGAGGTCATCTGATTGATGCCGGCGATTCGCCCGAACTGCCGCTCCAGCGGAGTCGCGACCGCCGAGGCCATGGTTTCCGGACTGGCGCCCGGCAGACTCGCCGAGACCTGGATCACCGGAAATTCCACCTGAGGAAGTGGAGCGACGGGAAGCCTGGTGAAGGCCAGCACTCCCGACATCAACAATGCCAACGTCAGCAGCGACGTTCCAATCGGCCGTTTGATGAAGGGAGCAGAGATATTCATGACTCAGTCTCCGACCGCCGGCTCGTCCACTGGATGCACGACCGCCAACCCTTCGAATCGTTTGGCCAACCGGTCGAACCACAAATAAACCACCGGAGTGGTGTACAGCGTGAGCGCCTGGCTCACAAGCAAACCGCCCACGATGGTAATTCCCAGCGGATGGCGCAGCTCCGACCCGGTCCCGCCTCCAAGCGCCAAGGGCAGCCCCGCGAGCAGCGCCGCCATGGTGGTCATCATGATAGGTCGGAAGCGCAATAGGCAGGCTTGGAAGATGGCTTCCTCGGGCGGCTTGTGCTCCACTCGCTCCGCCTCAAGCGCGAAGTCGATCATCATTATGGCGTTCTTCTTCACGATGCCAATCAGCAGGATGATTCCAATCAGTCCGACTACACCGAGATCGTTCCCCGTCAGCAGCAACGCCAGAATTGCACCTACACCGGCGGATGGCAGCGTGGAAAGAATCGTGATGGGATGAATGTAGCTTTCATAGAGAACGCCCAGCACGATGTACACAGTGACGATGGCGGCCACGATCAGCCAGGGCTCCGTGGAAAGCGAATTTTGAAACGCCGCGGCCGTACCCTGAAAGGCGGTATGGACGCTGGGCGGTATCCCGATTTCCGCCTCAGCTTGCTGAATGGCCTTGGTCGCATCGCCCAGCGACATTCTCGGCGCAAGATTGAATGAGAGGGTCACCACCGGAAATTGACCCTGGTGATTGACCGCCAACGAAGTGTTGGAAGTGTGGATCTGCGTGAAAGCGGAAAGCGGTACCTGGGTTCCACTGATTGACTTTACATACAGATCCTTAAATGAGCCCGGGTTCTGCTGAAACTGCGGATCCACTTCGAGAATGACGTGGTACTGGTTCAGCTGAGTAAAGATGGTCGAGACCTGGCGCTGTCCGAATGCGTCGTAGAGCGTATTGTCGATCTGCTGCGGAAAAATACCGAGCCGGGAAGCGGTGTCGCGATCGATCATCACATCCGCCTGAAGGCCTCCCGCCTGCTGATCGCTGGCCACATCCCGCAGCTGGGGCAGTGTTCGCAGCTTGTCCACTAATTGCGACGACAACCGGGCCAGTTCCCGCGCGTCCGCATCTTCCATCGTGTACTGGAATTGCGTGCGGCTCACCCGGTCTTCCACCGTCAGGTCTTGCACGGGCTGCATGAAAAGCGTGATTCCTTCGACCTCAGCCACTTGCGGCTGCAGCCTGCGAATAATGTCCGATGCGGTTTCTTTCCGCTGATCGCGAGGTATGAGGTTGATCTGGATGCGGCCGCTGTTGGGCGTAAGGTTGGTGCCGTCCACCCCGATGAAGGACGACAAACTCTCAACGTCCGGATCTTTGAGAATGACGCGCGCGAGCGCCTGTTGGCGCTCGGCCAGTGCTTTGAACGAGATGTTCTGCGGCGCATCGGCAATCGCCAGGATCAAACCCGTATCCTGGACCGGAAAGAATCCTTTGGGCACGATCACATAGAGGAACAACGTGAGCACGAGCGTTCCCACCGTGACTAGCAAAGTGATGGTCTGATGCCGAAGCACAACTTTCAGGGTGCGGCCGTAAAACGCAATCACCCGATTGTAGAAATCCTCGGAGAGGTTATAAAAGCGGCTTCGTTTCGAGGGATCTTGGTGCTTGAGCAACTTGGCGCACATCATCGGGGTCAAGCTCAGCGAGACCGCAGCCGAAACCAGGATGGTGACGGCCAGCGTAACGGCAAATTCGCGGAACAGGCGGCCTACGATATCGCCCATGAACAAAAGCGGAATCAGCACCGCAATGAGCGAAACCGTCAACGAGACAATGGTGAATCCGATCTGCCCGGCGCCTTTCAGTGCGGCGTCCAGCGGAGAATCCCCGGCTTCCAAAAAGCGGTCGATGTTCTCGATCATGACAATGGCATCGTCCACTACAAAGCCAGTGGAGATGGTCAGAGCCATGAGGGTGAGGTTGTTGAGGCTGTATCCCAGCAGGTACATCACGCCGAAAGTTCCCACGATGGAGAGGGGTACGGCCACGCTGGGAATCACGGTCGCGGCAAGATTGCGCAGGAACAGGAACATCACCATCACCACCAGGGCAATGGTGAGCATCAATTCGAACTGGACATCCTTGACCGAGGCCCTGATAGTGATCGTGCGGTCCGTCAAAATCGAGACATTGACCGCAGCCGGCAACCCAGCCTGCAGCTGCGGCAGCAGCTTCTTGATCCGGTCCACGACGCTGATGATGTTTGCGCCGGGCTGGCGCTGAATATTCACGATGACCGCAGGATCCAGATTCATCCATGCGGCTTGCATCACGTTTTCAATTCCGTCGGTCACCGTGGCCACATCGGCAAGCCGAACCGGGGAACCGTTTCGATAGGCCACGACGATGGGACGATACTGATCGCCGGAGATGAGTTGGTCGTTGGCGCTGATGGTGAAGGACTGGCGCGGACCGTTGAGCGTACCCTTAGCCTGATCGACGTTCGCGGCGGCCAGAGCGGTTCTTACATCTTCCAGGCTCAATCCATAAGACGCCAAGGCGGTAGGATTCGCCTGGATTCGGACCGCCGGCTTCTGCCCGCCGCTGATCGAAACCAGCCCCACGCCCGTGACCTGCGAAATCTTCTGCGCCATGGCCGTATCCGCAAGATCTTCAATCTGCGAAAGCGGCAGGGTCTTCGAGGTAAGTGCCAGGGTAAGAATCGGCGAGTCCGCTGGATTTACTTTGCTATAGATGGGTGGATTCGGCAGGTCCGATGGCAAGTAAGTCTGAGCCGCATTGATCGCGGCTTGTACTTGCTGCTCCGCGACGTCGATATTCTGATCGAGGTTGAACTGCAGCGTGATGACGGAACTGCCGAACGAACTGGTCGAGGTCATCTGGCTCAGGCCGGGCACCTGACCAAACTGTCGTTCCAGCGGCGCCGTCACCGAAGATGCCATCACGTCGGGGTCGGCCCCGGGATAGAACGTCATCACCTGAATCGTCGGATAGTCCACCTGCGGCAGGGCTGACACGGGAAGCTGCCGGTAGGCCACAATGCCCACCAGCATGATGGCCACCATCAGCAGTGCCGTGGCTACGGGCCGGAGAATGAACAGACGCGACGGATTCATTGCGTTCCTGAACGCGGAGCATTCGGAGAAGAACTTCCCGCAGGACTTCCCGCACCATTACTTCCCGTAGCTTGCTGCGGCCGACTTCCGGACGGAGCCGCTGGGCGCGTTTCGATCTTGCTGCCCTGTTGCAACTTGTCCTGGCCGTCGGTCACCACAACTTCGCTCGGGGAGATGCCGCTGGCGATTACGGAAACGTTGTCTTGGGTGAATCCAATCGTGACCGGCCGCACGTCTACGGTGCTATCCGATTTCACTGCAAATACATAAGTGCCCTGCGGACCCCGTTGAATCGCGGCCGCGGGAATTGCGGTACTGCCCTTTCGAACTTCCAACAGCAAGCGGGCATTCACGAATTGGTTGGGCCACAACGCGTTGTCTTTGTTGTCGAAAACGGCTTTGAGCCGGCCGGTACCCGTGGTCTGGTCGATCTGATTGTCGATAGTCAGCAACTTGCCCGTGGCCAATTTGGTTTGATTATCGCGGCTGAACGCGTCTACCTCGAGTGTGCTCTTCGCCATTTGCCGCGACACCGCCTGGAGGTTGTCTTCCGGCAGCGTAAAAAGAACGGCGATAGGCTGAAGCTGCGTGATCACGAACATCGCATTGGTGTCGTTGGCATGAACGATGTTTCCCGGATCGACAAGCCTGAGGCCAATCCGTCCGCTGACCGGCGCCGTGATGTGGCAATAGACGAGATTTAGTTTGGCACTCTCAATCGCGGCTTGATCGTTGCGCACGGTTCCCTCGAGTTGGTCCACCGTGGCTTGCTGCGTATCCACTTGCTGCTGGGACATGGCGCCGGAACTCTGCAGCAATCCTTTGAAGCGATCGTAGTTCAGTTTGGCATCGCGCAAGGTAGCCTGGTCCTTGAACAGCATGGCCTCCGCCTGATCGAGCGCGACTTGGTAGGGCCGGGGATCAATCACCGCCAGCAGTTCGCCATTCTTGACGGTCTGCCCTTCCTTGAAATTCACCTGTATCAATTGACCATCGACTCGGCTTTTCAGGCTGACCGTGTAGTACGCGGTCACCGATCCGAGACCGTTGAGGTAGTAGGGCATGTCACGGCGCTCTGCGGTCGCTACCGACACCGGAACCACGGGCGCAACATTCGCCCGGGCGGAGGCAGGTTTAGGATCGCTGCCGCCACAGCCTGACCCACACACGCTCAGCAAAAATATGATTACAATCAAAGAGTTCGCGAGCATGGGGAGCCGCGGGACTCGCTTGACCGACGGTCGCGGAAAGGGAGAACTTTGCCCCTCCCGGGCCGCCGCTGGCCTGCCGGAAGCCATTGTCATTCGCAGACCTCTTTCTGCCGTAAGTAGGATGAATTCATCATGATTGTCGTTCTTGCTTTAATCGTAATCGTGCTTTGTACCCAAGGTTTGGACGTTTGAATCCCGACTCGGGTTGCGGAATATTCCGCTCTGGACAGACCGAAACCCAGGCCAATCAATATGGTCAGAATCAATCTTATCCTCAAACAAAAGAAGCACTTGAGATATTTACAAAAATTTACCTTCGTTGACCCGTTTTTTGCGCTGTGGCGACGCTATTGGCAACGTCTCTCTCAATTACTCAGCCGCACGCTGGCGCGAACCCGGCTTCTCGCGTATATTGTTCGACTTTACCTGCAGTCTTCTCCATGGCGGAAAAGAAATCCAAGCCGGCGATCACAATTCGCGATCTGCAAAGCGTCACAGACCTGAAGCAGGTCGAGCAGGTCGAGAGGGAAGTCTGGGGACTCTCTGACGCCGACACCACGCCTCTGACCCTGGTCATCGCAACCAAGCAAGCGGGAAGCATCTGGGTGGGCGCCTTCGACGGCGCAAAACTAGTCGGCTTTGCCTTCGGTTTTCTGGGCATGGAGCACGGTCAGTTGATTGTGCACTCCCATATGTTGGCAGTGCGCGAGCCCTATCGTAATTTGCGTCTGGGCTACATGCTAAAACTGGCGCAGCGCGAGCGGGCACTGGCGCTGCGCATCCATGATGGTCGAATCGACGAGGTTCGAATCCACGAAATGACTTGGACCTTCGACCCCTTGCAAAGCAGAAATGCGCATCTCAATTTCGCCAAACTGGGGGTCGTATCGGAAAGTTACAAGGTGGATTTTTACGGGCCGGAAACTTCCAGCGTGCTGCACCGCAATGGCACGGATCGCCTGTGGGTGACATGGCCGCTGGCGAGCCGCCGGGTGCACGAGCGCCTGCAGGGAAAGGACAACCGCGCCGAAATCCTGGACGCGCTTTCCACCTTGACTCCTTTAGTCCACTTCAACGGCGATGGCAAGCCGGTTCGCTCCGACCTCGCTGCCGCCTTGAGTCGTCAAAGAATTGCGATTGAGATTCCCAGCGACATCGGCTGCGTCGAAAAAAAAGACCCAGCCCTGGCAAGGGAATGGCGCCTGCAAACCCGCTGGGCTTTCACCGAAGCGCTGCAAGCTGAATTCTTCGTGGCGGAATTCTGCCGCACGGTTCGAGGCCAACAGGGGCCCGGCGCTTACTTGCTGGAAAAAACGAAAGTTGAAGACTACGTACCCGAACTCAGGCGCAAACCAGGCAATCCCCGCTGATGTCACTTCTGCGGTTCTCAGGCAGCCGCAGTGATCGCGTAGGATAAAGCAGGCATATGCCTGCTTCCATCTCGAATCCAATCATTCTCTATGACGGCGTATGCGGCCTCTGCAACCGGCTGGTTCAGTTCGTTCTAAAATACGACTCGCAAGACCGCTTCCGGTTCGCCCCCTTGCAGAGCGATTTCGCGGTTCACACGCTGCAGCGGCACGAATCCGCTCCCGAGAACCTCGACACCATGTACGTTGTGTTAGATCACGCCCTGCCGGAAGAGCGCCTCGTATCCCGATCCGACGCTGCGGTTGTCATATTGCAGAAACTCGGCGGAGGATGGCGTGTTCTAGTCATGGCGCTGCGAGTGTTGCCTGGGTGGTTGCGCGATTGGGGCTACAATCTCGTCGCACGAAACCGTTACCGCATGTTTGGCAAGTACGATTCTTGCCCGATTCCCTCCGAAAAAGATCGTCGCAAATTTCTCGAGCTGCAATAGCGCCCAAAACGCGCAATGGCAAAATCATGCCGTCTGCTACCCGAGCCGGCGACCGCGGGGAAGTCAGGCTGACGGAAAGAGAAGAGGCGCAACTCCATTGAGAACCGAGAACTAAGAACTGACATCTGGTCTTCCTCGGTGTGCCTTCGTGTCCTTTGCGGTTGATGAAGTTCAAAAGCTAGAACCACGAAGGCATAAAGGTACACAAAGGAAGTCGTGCCTTTAAGCTGCGGGGGAATGAGTTGCTTCGATAAGGCTCGTGGACAACCGACTCCGCGCCACCACCCGCTCGTGCCAGTTAAACAGAGGCGGCTGGTTTGGCGAAAGTAATTCGTCGAACAATTCCCGGCACAGCCGCCGAAACCCTGGATAACTCCCGCGCAAGAAAGACTGCCAACCCTGGCCCAGCCCCTGCTCCTTCAAACTGCAAATCTGGTACCGCCGCGAAAACCCGTAGGAGATGGGAACGACCGTCCCGTCAGCCTCCATAACGATCAGGCCGAGCAGATCGGCCGGCGCAACCGCATCCCAGTCACCGGTCAAGTCGTCGGCATATACCATCGCCGGGGCCCGCATGACCTGCTCGCGGTGTAGCAAGTCCACTTGCACGCTCATGGACTCGCGATATTTCGCGGCCAAGGCTGTAGCCACTAAATATGCCTTGGCCAAGCCGTCCTCCTCGGCGCACAGCGTCCCCAGCCTTCCCTCAGCCCGCCCCGCCATTTCCAGCGGATGCAGTTGCAAAAGCCGAGCGCCACTGGCAGCGGCAAACTCCGCGATCCACGACAAGTGTTCCCAAGTTTCCTGAGTGAGCGTATGGATAAAACCGAAATTGAGACCCGAGCCTCGCAGACTAGCGAGTCCATCACAGAGCCGATCAAACGCGCGTGGCGAACCACGCAGCCGATTGTGCATCTCGGGTGGACCATCCAGGCTCACGGCCAGCACGTCCACGAGATCCCGTAGCCTCTCCAGCCGCCGAGGCTGCAGAAAGTATCCGTTCGTAGTGACGGTGGTGCGCAGCCCCAACGACTTGGCATGCTGCAACACTTCGCGCAGTCCGGAATATAGAAAAGGTTCACCACCGGAAAATGAAACCACCTGATAGCCCATCCGGGCAGCATCAGACACCAAGCCGCAAACCACGGCTGGATCCAACTCCGTCCGCACCCCAGGTCCTGAGCTGGAGTAACAGTGTTCACAGCAAAGGTTACAGCGGAGGGAAGGGTGCAGTTGGACAATTCGCTGCCCGGTCGGGCCACAGGTCTTCGTTCGATTGGGCGAAACTGCGTTCATACAGACCGCGATTCAGTTCTAAGCGGCGATGCCCGTCGCAGTGATAGCTGTCGTTTGTACCGTCTCCCCCAAGTCGACATTCACCTGGAAAATCTCCGGGTTCGGGATGCCGTAGGGGAACACCGATACTCCACGCAGCCGTGGCGTGTTGGTGAGAATGTGGTTGAGGACCGTGGTCAGTTCTTCCGTGTTCACCAGTGCCTGGACCTGCAATCCATCCACGATGGGCGGTTGGCCCTTGGGATAGACTCGCAACTGATCCAGCCCTCCATCATTAAGCCCGACCACGATGCGCACCAGTTCGTTGAGGTTCTCTTTGTCCAGGCCGCTGAAGCGCAGAGCGCGGATCAACTCTTTCTCCAGAGACTCCGAACGTTTGGTTGTCTTGTCAGTACCCATTGCGATACTCCTTTCCGGTTGGGGAGGCGTTGCCGGCACGCAGCTTAGGATGAGCCGCGCGCGCTCCGCAAGCTCCATGGGTTGGGTTGATCCCGGATTATTCAGGTCCCACGTGCAATTCCGGGAGGTAAGGTGTTCGCAATGTTAGCACGGGGTTTCCTGCAGGCGGCGCGAATTTCTTTTGCTTGTCCCGAAACGGGACAGGACTCGGAAATGAGTTTGGCACCACCTGCCTTTACGCCGATGCCGCCGGGCACCACGCGCCGCTCTCCCAACTCTTGAACTTCGACCGCTGCCCTTGTTCGAAGGCGCAAAGGCTGGCCATGCTCACGGATATCTCATCATCCGCCAGCGCCTGCCCGATCAACTCCTTCGAGCCTTCACCGGCTTGCTCCAGCATCGTGCGCGCCAGCACGCGCACGATTTCATCCGATGAAGCCAATGCCCGGATCAGTTCGCGCCCGGCCTGCTCTTGACCGAATTGTGCCCACACCATCCCGCATAAGACCAGATAGTTCGCATCCATAATTGCCTCCCCGTCCCCACTGTCGCTTCGAGTCTCATCTATAGAAGCGACAAACTTGACACGAATGTGTCAACTTATTGTGAAAATCAGATGACAATCGAATCACAGATCCTGTAATCAGCTTGCTTCTTTGAAAGGTCGCCGGAACAATCCAACAGTCCTAACGGGGCGAGGCTCGATTTTCATTTGTTACTGACCGCGTACTACTTTCGTAACTGGCCGAACTTGAAGCCGGAGAACTACCCTATTCCGCGGGGGTTTACACAGACATGATCAACAAAATCTCGAACTCGCTTTTGATCCTGGCAGTCGGTGGCCTGCTGTTCGCCGGTTCCGCCATTGCCCAAACCACAACCTCGGGCGCCGGACCGGGTGTCGTCGACCCTGGCCATCCCCGGGTGAACCAGGTGAACGGTCGCGAAACCCGGCAGCAGAATCGCATCGCCAACGGTGTCAAGAACGGCTCCCTGAGCCCGAAACAAACCAGCAATCTGGAGAAACGCGAAGCCAACGTGCAAAACCGTGAGCAGAAAGACATGGCGGCGCACAACGGTCACCTCACCAAAGCAGAACAAAATGGGATTAATCGCCAGCAGAATCGCATCAGCAAGAGCATCTACAAGGACAAGCACAAATAGGCTTCTCCCCGATCCGAAATCCCACGAGGGCTGACCCGCGGAGTTTGGCGTGTCAGCCCCGACCGCCGGGGCCTACTCTCCCGCGCCAAACATAACGATCGGCAGCGTCGGCGCGGACGAGCCACTCTCCGGTTCCACGGTGATCGCGAAAGCCTTGGCCTCCACGCCCTTGGGAAGCGGTGGGTTGATCACGGTCGCGCTGCCGTGCGCATCCGGCTTGAAAACCCCGGCAGGAATCGGCGCACCGTTGGTCGGAATCAGCCACAACTCATACGCCTTCTGCGTCGGCAATGCCTGGAAGTTGCTAGCCAGGAAAATCAAACTCGACCGATCGCGAACATAAATTGCTTTGCCTTGCGGCTGCGGCGGAGTCTTAGCCGCAACCAGCGTCACCCGCATCGCATCGGTCGCGGTCAGTGTGGACACCACTTCGCGAGCCCGCTGCAACTCCGCCAGTTGCTGGCCCGACTCATTCTGCAAACCAGCAATCCGTCGCTGCAGATCCGAGTTCTGCAGCCACAAGGCGATCAGTCCCACAGCCAATGCGGCTGCCGCTACCCAGGGCACAAGAGTCCACCAACCCCGCCGAGCCGGAGCCGTTGCCCGCCGCGGTTCGCGCGCCACCGCCTCCAGCAACCGCTGACGCGCCCGCCGCGGCGGCGTTGGCCCCGCCGTCGACAAAGCCATCAACGCCATGTCACCCCGCAATTGCTCCAACTCGCGGCGGCAGCCGGCGCACCCTTCCAGATGCTTCTCCAGCGCCACGCGCTCCTCACCCTGCAACACACCGAGGGCGTGAAGTGCGAGATCCTCCGCGAATTGTTCGTGCACGCTCATGTCGCAAAAGCCTTGCGCAGCGCCAGTAGTCCGGATCGAATGCGAGTCTTGATGGTCCCCAACGGCTCTCCGGTCTTGGCTGAAATCTCGCTGTGCGAGAGTCCTTCGAAGTAGGCCATCTCCAAAGCCTGCCGTTGCGCCGAAGGCATCGCTCCCAGCGTCCCCCGCACTTTTTCCATGGCCCGCGCCCGCTCCGCATCGCCCGCCAAATCGGGTTCGACCGAGACCACCACATCCGCAATATCCGTCTCCGGACGCCGCTTCCGCAGCCCATCAATCGCCCGATGCCGCGCGATCACCGCCAGCCAAGGCCCCAGGCTGCCCCGGCTCGAATCGAATAACCCCGGGTTGCGCCACAACTGCATAAACACTTCCTGCAACACGTCCTCGGCCGCGCCGGTATCGCCCAGCACGCGCAGAGCGACCGAGTAGACGATGGCCGAGTAGCGGTCGTACAAAGCCGCCATCCCACTCTCGTCACCCGAGCGGATCGCCGACAGCACCGCAGCGTCAGTCCGATCTCCTTTTAGCTCAGCGCCAGACAATCAGGGGATCTCTTTCCATTTGAAGTACGGATTGCAAGCCAAGGCTGGATTGCAGAGTCAGCCCGCCCTCCGAATCGCTTTCAACGCGAAACCATAACAGCATTGCGAATCCAGGACAAGCCACAACAACGGTGTAGCGCGGACACTCCTGTCCCCGTGCCGCTACCGGCATCGCTTGTGTCGGGACGGACGGCTCGCCCCTCCCGCTCTCAATCCTCGCAGCATGGTGTCCCGAAAGTTCGCCTCCTAAGTCCGCGCTGTCCTCCTGAGCAAGGCGAAGGATCTATGCACTTTGCCTGCTGCACCTACGCCGCCTACGTCGCCTGGAACAAACGTGCAGACGTCTGCCGAGTATTTCTGGGACACCATACGAGCGGGCTGCGGAAAAACTCTAATTCGGTTTTGGGAACAGCACGACTTGATGCCGTGCCTAACCAGTCTAGGGAACGGGACCGCGTCCCGGTCGGTAAGTGTTTTCCTTTGTGAACCTTAGTGTCCCCCGTGGTCAGAGACCGTGTCTCCGTCCCGCTTCCCACCTCCACCCTGACTTCGGCACTAATCCCAACTTTCCAAAATCTTGTCAAGCCCCCTTTTCCCTCCAATTCCCGCTACGCCCTTCATTCCATGGCAGAAATAAAGTTCCAAAAATGGCGGGTTTACCCCCTCGAATGTGCTAACCTATATCTATAAGACCAAACAAAGGCGCAGCCAATAGCTGCGCCTTTTCTTTTTTCTACCCGAAAGGCACTCATTCATGGAACCGTCAAAAGCCGCCCCGCGCCCACCCATCCACCGCAACACCAAGCGCACCGGAGAACTCTCCGAAGCTGCCTTCCTGCTCAAAGCCGAAACCCTCGGCTTCCACTTGGCCAAGCCTTGGGGAGACAGCGAGCGTTACGACTTCATCCTCGACACCGGCGCTCGCATCTGGCGTGTGCAAATCAAATGCACCGAAGTCCTCCGCGCCCGCGGCTACGACGTCCAACCCATCTACAGCATCTACGGTAAAGGCAAAGTCGTCTACACCGCCGCCGACATCGACCTCCTCGCCGCCTAGATTCTCCCCCTCAACGTCTGGTACGTCCTCCCAATCGAATGCTTCACCCCAAACAAAAGCCTCCGTTTCTATCCCAACGCCGTCTGCAAACGAGCCCGCTGGGAACAATACCGCGAAGCCTGGCACTTACTCGACCCGAACCCCCGCCTCCTGTAGCGCGGACACTCCTGTCCGCCGCCGTTGACCCAGAATTGAAGTCCGTCTTTAGACGATTGTCATCCTGAGGCAGCGGAGTCGCACGCGCAAGCGAGCGACTCCCAACCAAGGATCTCTGTACTCCCACGCCCCAGACGCAAGTCTTCGAGGCCCGTTTCATGACCGGATTCGTGGAAGGGCACGGCTTCAGCCGTGCCGCCAAGCCCCAGATTCGATTCAGGCCCCGCAGAGCCTGCCCTGAGCGAAGTCGAAGGGGACCAACGCTCTCCAGTTCGCTCCGGATTCCCTTGACTCCCCGAAATCCCCGGAGTATGTTTCTCCTTCCCCCAGATTTAGGGCCCCGAAGTGTCCCCGTCGTAGTTGTGTGTTCCAGCATCAAGGAGACCGCATGAAGCATGTGCTCGCCGCTGTCCTTTGCATCGCAATTCCCCTCGCGATGTTCGCCGCAGAAAACGGCTACAAGGTTACCTACGACGGAGGCTCGCTCCCCGACACCAAGGCCGGGACCGGCGTGAAAATCTACATCGAAGCCAACCAGATCCGGCTGGCGAAAGATAACGCAGACGTACTAAAGATTCCCGCTTCCGCCATCACCGAGATCAGCTACGGACAGGACGTTCACCGCCGAATCGGCACCGCGGTTGCGGTCGGCGTCTTCACCCTGGGCGTGGGCGCATTGATCGCCCTCAGCAAGTCCAAGAAACACTACATCGGGTTGATCTGGGCCGACGGAGACAAAAAGGGCGGCCTCGCCTTGCAGTGCGATAAGAACGACTACCGCGGCATCCTCGCCGGCTTAGAAGGCGTATCCGGCAAGAAAGCCGTCGACTCCGAAACCATGACCGTCAAGAACTGAACCAATCACCACCACCGCCTCGACGGACGATTCGGCGACAGCCCCCACGTCCATTTGTGACTAATCCTCCACAGGCCTACATGTGCTATGTTTGGTGCGACCAACCAAGTCAAATGGGGCATGACCTCACCTTCGTCGATCTTTTCTGCGGGATTGGTGGCATGCGCCTCGGCTTCGAGCAGGCCGGATGCGAATGCGTCTTCTCCTCCGACTGGGACAAGTACGCGCAGCAGACCTACGCGGCGAACTTTGGTGAGGTGCCTGTCGGGAACATTCGTGAAATAGATTCTTCGTCGATCCCCGATCACGACATCCTAGTTGGAGGCTTCCCGTGCCAGCCGTTCTCGATCTCCGGTGTATCGAAAAAGAATAGCCTTGGGCGTGCGCACGGCTTTGCTGACAAAACTCAGGGTACGCTGTTCTTCGAGGTTGCGCGAATAATTAGTGATAAGCGCCCTTCCGCGTTCCTGCTCGAAAATGTCAAGCACCTTGTCCGCCATGACAAGGGCAGGACGATGGAAACCATCCTCGAAACGCTGTCAGGCAATCTTGGCTACCGCGTGTACGAACCAAAAGTTCTCGACGCCCGGCACGTCGTGCCACAGCAAATCAACCACAATTAATGTGACGGTTGTCACAGCTTGGTGACCCTTGCCACTGTGATGATGAGGAAGCCGCGATAGCGGCGCAAGAATCCAGCCCACGGCGCAAGCCGTGGGTAGGCAAGAACGAAGGGAGAAGCCCCGGCAGGGGCGAAAGGCGCCTGTCTCATACTTCTGGCAATATTCTGCTGCATCTGATCTTCAGCACCCAAGGGCGGCGTCCCGTGATTAAGCCAGAGTTTCGTAAAGATTTGTTTGCTTACCTCGGAGGCATCATCCGCGAAATGCAAGGAACGGCGCTGATCATTAACGGCGCCGCCGATCATGTTCATCTGCTCGTCCGCATTCGACCAGCCCAGTCCGCCGCGGAAATCGCTCGCGTGATCAAGGCGAACTCCTCCAAATGGGTCCGCGCGAAATGGAGCCCTGCGTTTGCTTGGCAAACCGGATACGGAGTGTTCAGCGTCAGCGAATCGAACGTCGCAGCGGTCACAAAATACATCGCCGAACAGGAAGAACATCACAAGACGCATACATTTCAGGAGGAGTTCTTAGCGTTCCTCAAGAAGAACCACGTCGAATACGATGAGAGATACGTTTGGGGCTAGCTTCTTTCGCCCCGGATGGGGCTCGTCGGCTTCCGCTTCGTACCCACGGCTTGCGCCGTGGGCTGCAGTCTTGCGCCGCCTTCGCGGCTGACAGTCGTAGGCTATGTTTGTGTCCCGAAGGACATGTGAGCACAGTCGCCACTAGGCCCTATCTGCAATGGTCCTGTGCTATCCTTTTGCGACGTATGCCGCGCCGTGATTGGACTCGCGCAGAGCTTATTGTTGCCTTTAACCTCTACTGCAAAATTCCCTTCGGCCGAATCCACATTCGGAACCCTCTGATCATTGAACTAGCCAAGGCCATCGGTCGCACGCCATCGGCTGTGTCGTGGAAGCTCGCAAACTTCGCGCGGCTAGATCCGGCGTTAAAGAGGCGCAACATTGCGGGCGCGACGCATGGAGCACAGGCAGAAGTTAATATCTGGAACGAGTTCAACAACAACTGGGAGAGCCTAGCGTTTGAGAGCGAGCGCTTACTGGAGAACATGACCGGACGCACTCCCGAGGTCGTTGAAGAGACGCAAACATTCCCGGAAGGCGGAACTCGCGAAACACTCGTTCGAGCGCGAATAAATCAGGGCTTCTTCCGCGCCGCTGTGTTAGCTGCCTATGGAGTTCGGTGCTGCATTACCGGGCTTTCCATTGCGCAACTCCTGAACGCGAGCCACATCGTGCCGTGGGTGGTCGACGTGAAAAACCGAACGAATCCTCGGAATGGGCTCTGCCTTAACGCCATTCACGACCGAGCTTTCGACTGCGGGTTGCTGACCGTCACGCCCGACCTGAAGATCAAGCTCTCGCCCAAACTAAAAGTCAAAGCTGCCGACACAGCAGTTCAAGAGTTCTTCTGGCGATTCGAAAACGCCTCTATTTCCCTTCCTCGTCGTTTTGCGCCTGATGAGACGTTTCTGCGATACCATAATGAAAAGATCTTTTCCAGCCGATAGAGCCTTTACTGATGAGCAACATTAAATTGCATTATCTCTACCGCGACGGCAGCAACTACAAGAAATGGGCCGACATTGTGTTCCTCAACCCTGACAACTTGCCCGCGGAGGTCGTTACGAGAGGACTACGGGAAGGCTTTTTGGAGGACGGCATCTTCATCGCCCACCAAGTTCGCATCCCTGAGGTCTTTCTTGCCGCTGAAGACCAGGCGGGTGGCCCGGGCGTTCGCGCAGCCGATGAATTTGACTTGGGGTGCCCCGTTCTTTCGCGTTCTGTGCGAAAGGGCGGGTGCCAGCAGCATCGCAATGACGGCGTCCCACGTTCGCTTTTTCGAGACCTCGCTGAGCACGATGCACCATAATGGTGTATACTGGTGCTACTGTGGCGACGGCAAAACGAGCTCACGCAAAAGCAGCGCGCACAAAGCATGTCCGGCGAAGTGTAACCTTGCCGCCCAAAATCGCCAGACAGGTCGAGAGCTTGGCCCGGCAGCGCGATCTCAGCGACAATCGCGTGCTGGTGGAACTCATCGAGCAGGGAATCGAAGCCCAACGACAAAAAGAGAAGGCGTTTTTCCAGTTGGCGGAACGCTTCCGCGCCGCCAGCGATCCGGAGCAGGCCAAGCAGTTGGGAGACCAACTGGGACGATTCGTGTTTGGTGAATAATGCCCGGGTTGACCGAATGAAGATCGAGACCTGGTCCCGGCTTCCCGCCGCCATTCGTGACCACCTGGTCGAGCGCATGCACGACCGCAACATCGGCCTCGAAGACCTCAACCAGTTGCGAGTTTGGATGGAATCGAAGCCAGATGTTCCTGACGGGCCATGGTACAAGGAATTTGGCTCATTCAAGTTTTGCGGTGAAGGCAAGTACCCCAAGACGTTCCTTCTGCCAGGGCAAGTGGCGAAAGGACAGAAGCTTTAGCCCTTAACCTGTCGATCGGGTGCTCCACGCGTCGCGGCTTTCGAGACGCGGGAAAGCGGGGAATACCAACCGTCCGAAGAACGACTTTGTTTCAGATCTTAGCTAAAAGCCAGAAGTTAAAACCCCACAGCCAAACCCTAATCTACTCAATCACTTACACCCATCCAATGCAGCATTCCACCACTAAACCGCGATTTTGCCCCTTTCATTGGGTTGCGCGTGTCATTCCCGCATTGCCTTCAATAAGATAGTCACACCAAGAAGCCCAAGGAGAGGTTCATCGAGAAGGCCTCTCCTAATTGAGCTGCGCTATTTGAACCGCGCCAGCGAAGCTCAAGCAATGAAGGTTCAGGAGTGAAGGTCAAACTGGGGTGAGTTCTACAGGTTCAACCGTTTTGAGGATTTGAGTTTGTGGATTCACCGAGGGAAAAGTGGCAGAGGCCTGACTTGCCATAATCCCAAAGCAGGGAAAGCGAGAGGACATGCATAAGCCAGTGAAGTATGTGGAGAAAGCAGTGACCGTGGCCGCCAGAGGCGCATGGGCGGTATTCGAGCGGGCGAACCGGATCAAACAGAATCCTTCTCCCAGGCCCAAGTGGTCGGATAAGCCGCTGCTTAAGTCGTATGAGAAGACCAAGCCTCCACTGGGCTGGCCGCGGACTACGGACTCGCTGTGTCCGCGGTGTGTGCCGGAAATTCGTCAGCAGATTCTCGATGGCGAACTGCCGGTCGAAATCTTGTCGAACGAAAAGGTTGGCGAGATCAAGGCGCAGATCATCGAGCGCGACGGCAAGATCCTGATGGTGAAGGATTGCGAAAAACATGGTCACTTCGAAGATGTGATGTCGATTGACACCGACTTTTCGCGCCATCTCGAAGAAGTGTTTCCTGGCCGCGACATTGTCGCGCACAATGATGAGAAGTTGCACCACCACGGTTCGAGCACGGTGAAGTATGGGCGCGGCTCGGTGCTCACCATCGACCTGACCAACCGCTGCAATATGATGTGCGATCCGTGCTTCATGGACGCCAACCAGGTTGGCTTCGTCCACGAATTGAGCTGGGAAGATATCAAGACCATGCTCGACAATGCGATTACGATCAAGCCGCGGCGACAGATGTCGGTGCAGTTCTCCGGCGGCGAGCCCACGCTTTCGCCATATTTCCTGGATGCCGTGCGCTACGCCCGCAAGGTCGGATACAACAGCGTGCAAGCTGCCACCAATGGAATTGAATTCGCGAAGAGTTTGGAATTTGCGCAGCAAGCCGCCGAAGCCGGAATGCGCTACGCCTATCTGCAATTCGACGGCATCGGAAACGCCGCCAACGCCCACAGAAAAGTCGGCAACCTGTTCGACGTGAAGTTGAAAGCCATCGAAAACCTGCACACCGCCGGAGTCGAAATCGTTCCGGTCGTGACCATCGTGAACGGTATCAACAACGAGCAAGTCGGACGCATCATCAAGTTCGCTCTCGACAATCCCAAACGCATCGGATTCTTGTCGTTCCAACCCGTAAGTTTCACCGGCCGCGACGAAGCCGTAACGGATGACCGCCGCGAAGCCCAGCGCTATACGCTCTCTCACCTAGCCCACGACGTAAAAAATCAAACCGGCCTGGGCGAACCCGCACGAGATTGGTTCCCCATCTCGTTCATGGGAACCTTCAGCGACTGGGCCGACCTGATGCACGTAGAAGACAAAAACAACGACTGGGGCCAGTTGTCATGTGGTTGCCATCCGAATTGTGGGACGGGGATGGCTGTGATGATCGATAAGGAGACTAAGGAGGCGGTTCCGGTTACGGCGTTTCTGAAGGGCGATCAGTTGGCTCGGGATATTCAGAAGGTGAATGATGCGGCGCGAGGGAAGTTTTTGACGATTGTGGGGATGGCTTTGTGTTTGATGAAGAACTACGATCCGTTCCAGTCGCCTACTCATTTTAAGTTGATGGACCTTTTGAAGAAGTTTGATAAGAACTTTAATGCGACGGGGAAGAATTATGGGAAGGTTGGTCCGGACCGGACGATTGACGACGTGATGAAGCGGCGGCAGGACCGGTGGAATTTCCTGTTCATCGCGGGGATGTGGTTTCAGGATTTGTTTAACTACGATTTCCGGCGGACGGAGCAGTGCATCATTCCTTATGCCACGCAGGAAGGTGAGATTTCTTTCTGCGCTTACAACACCGGCGTGGGCTGGCGGAACATTATCGAGAAGATGCACATGACGGCTACGCTTACCAAGTGGTACGAGGAGCACGGGCGGCATGAGATCTTTGCGGGCGGCAAGAATGTGAAGATGGAGTCGACGGCGCACTCTCTGTTGCTTAAAGATGAACTGGTCACCAATGAAGAGCAGCATGATCTCGACAAGCTTGGCATTGCCAAGAACTCTCGGGAAGAGAAGTTGCGGGCGCGGGATGCGAAGCAGCAGGCTGGCGGAAACGGCAAGGCCCGTGGTCCGCAAAAGGATGATGCGGCTTACAATGCGCGCATGGCTGCGCTCTATCGGGAAGTCGTGTTACAGGAAAAGCCCATCGTCACGGAGAACGGGTTTATTCCGCTGGGGGCTTTGACTGCCTCGAAGGCGAAGGTGGACGTGGGTGAGGCGGTCTTGGGGGATTGAGTTTTTGAGAACCTTTCATCGCGGAGTTCGCTGAGAAAATTCGCGGAGTTCACAGAGACTGGGCTCAATGCTTGAGAGTTACGATGTTTATGGAAAAAAGGCCGCTAACTTTGGCGGCCTTTTTTCTTCGCATCGGCCAGTTTCTCACTCCGACCCAAAGCTCTCCCTGAGGGTGGCGGGCGAGTCGCCCGTCACCACACGGGGCTGAGATCAAAGGCAGCGGACCGGAGTGTCCGCTCTACATCTTATGGAGATGCCGATTACGCTGGCCCAAGTGGAAGAGGCGCGGCGCAACATTGCTCCCGTGGCTTTGCGGACGCCGCTGGTGCGGTGCAACGTGGATACACGTGCGGAATTGTATTTGAAGCTGGAAAACCTGCAGCCGATTGGGTCGTTTAAGATCCGAGGGGCGGCGAACGTGATGGCGCGGACTCCGCGGGAGCAGTTGGAGCGCGGAGTGCTAACCGCTTCGGCCGGCAACATGGCTCAGGGGGTGGCGTTTTGTGCGCGGCGGATGGGGGTTCGGGCGACGATTGTGGCTCCGGAGACGGCTCCGGCAACGAAGATTGCGGCGGTGGAGCGGATGGGCGGGCGGGTGATCAAAGTCCCGTTTGCCGAATGGTGGCGGACTTTCGAGACGCGATCTTATCCAGGAGTGGAGGCCACTTTCATTCATGCCTTTGATGATCTGGACGTCATGGCGGGCAATGGCACGATCGCGTTGGAATTGTTGGAGGACTTGCCTGACTTGGAGGCTGTGGTAATCCCGTGGGGTGGTGGGGGTTTGTCGTGCGGCATCGCGGCGGTGTTGCGGGCGCGAGCGCCGCGGGTGCGGATCTATGCGGCGGAGATCGAAACCGGGGCGCCGCTGGCGGCATCGCTGGCTGCGGGCGAGCCGCGCACGGTGGAATACAAGCCGTCATTCGTGGACGGCATTGGCAGCAAAATGGTGTTTCCGAATATGTTGGAACGCGCGCGGCGGTTGCTGGATGGGTCGCTGGTTGTGACCCTGGCGGAGGCGGCGCAGGCCATGAAACTGGTGGCGGAGCGGAACCGCGTGATTGTCGAGGGGGCGGCGGCTTGCGCGGTGGCGGCGGCTCTGTCGGGCCGGGCGGGCTCGGGAAAGATTGTGGCGATCGTGTCCGGGGGAAACATCGACTTGGATAAGTTTGCTCAGATTGTTGGGCAAGCTTGATGGGATGAGAAAGTCGGCGAGTGATGTAACTTTTCTTGGCTTTGTGAGACGATGTGCCGGTACGACACGCGATCCCAAATCGTAAGAAGGAGAGAACTGCCATGAAGCACAAGGATCTTTTCATGGTACGGTGCATTTTCGCGATCGTGCTGATGATCGTGGCGCTTCGCGCGGGGGCGCAGCAACGAGAAGTGCCGCCGCAAGCTGTGGCGCGCATTCAGAAAGAGGTGCGCCACGAACTGGTGATGCTGCCGTTTCTGACGGTGTTTGACAACCTGGCGTATAAAGTCGACGGCTACAACGTGAGCCTGCTGGGGCAGGTCACGAAACCGGTGCTGAAATCGGATGCCGAGTCGGCGGTGAAGAGAATCGAAGGCGTGGAAAAGATCGATAACCAGATCGAAGTACTGCCGCTTTCGCCTATGGACGACAGGCTGCGGCAGAACTTGTACCGGGCCATCTATGGATATCCGGCACTGCAGCGCTACGCGATGCCGGTGCTCAAACCTATCCGGATCATTGTGAAGAATGGACACGTGACGCTGGAGGGAGTTGTAGACAGCGAGGCGGACAAGAATATTGCGGGCATCCGAGCCAATGGCGTTCATGGAGTATTCTCGGTGACGAACAATCTGGTGGTAGCGAAGTGAAGTTGCGGGATGCCGCGACAAGTCTCTGCGCCGCCCAAGGGTGAGCTTTTCAACGGCCTGTTTTGAAGTCGTGCACTGACACGGATCCTGCGGAGCTTCGCTCGGCCGCCCGGACGGGGGCGTCCGGGGCTACGTGGGGATCGCGAGATCTGCGCGCGCAGCCTCGGGGGACGTTTTATCTCCGATTCATCGTTTAATCCAGGGGGAGAATTCGGCGTGGATGAATTGCTTTACCCCGTCTCTCCCAGTGAGTCGCCACCAGAGTTTTCCGCCTTCGCGCTCCAGGCGAATGCTGATATCGAAGAATGGGCAGCAGGCGCGTTCGAGGGGAGTGAATTCGGTCAGGGCCTGGTAGGTCGAGGGGTCGTAGGGGAACTCGAACTCAAAGCCGTCAGGCAGCTCCTGGATGCCGAAGACGGACGAACGCAGAGTCTTGCCAAGTTCCTGTTGCCGTTTGCGCTGCTCCGGGGTCAGGGCCGTGCGGTCGCAGAAGAATGGAGTTTCCGGTTTGGCGTTTGCCGGAGTCGGGGGCTGGGCAGCCGCCTGGCGTTCGGAAACGATGTGTGAAAATGCGTATCCGCCCAGGATGGTGACAGTGATTGCGGCGATCAAGAATGTTCTCATGGGTTCTCCTCAGCGGGTGTGCATTGCCCGCTAGCAGAACCTTACAACTTAAAGTCGACTTTAAGGCAAGGGTTATGTTTGTAAATTATTTGTCAATTCACTGGGGGCAATAGGTAGAGGTCGGTCAGCCCAGCATGCGTGACGGATCAAGACAACGAAAAGCCAGGGGCAGTTCCCAGTTCCCGGTTCTCAGTTGCGGTCGGTCGATGGCGTGCTTCGGGGCCATCGGGTAGCGGCTTCGCGGCAGGCTTGGTCTAAAATGCGGACATGCCGCAATTGACCATTTCCCAGGTGGCGCGACAGGTTGGACTGCAGCCGTCGGCGATTCGTTATTACGAACGGATTGGAATACTTCTTCCGGCGCTGCGGACCGGTGGGCAGAGACGTTACGACACTAGCGCGCTTCACCGGTTGGCTGTAATCCAACAGGCCCGGCAAACCGGTTTCAGTCTGGATGAAATCCGGGAGCTGTTTTTTGGCTTTCAGGATGCTGCTCCGGCGTCGCAACGCTGGCAAAAAATGTCGCGTCGGAAACTGGCGGAGCTCGAGGAGTTGATGGAGCAGATAAAGACGATGCGGCGATTGCTCCAAAAGATGATGAACTGTTGCCGTTGCGATACTTTGGATCAATGTGGCAGGGGGATTCTTCGCAAAGGGTTGGCCGAGGTGACTGTGAGATCTCTGCCGATTACTCGCCGCACTGGACGGTAGGCTTTCACAAGGTCGCTGAGCTGGGGTGTTGACGACGAGGTGGAATTCCCTGCTGCAGCGTCGGCAGCGTTGACTGGTAAGGTCCGACTTCGCTTAGGTTTCGCTTTGCGTCCGATAGGTACCGCTTAAGCTTCGTGCTTTTGCTGCTATTGTTTACAATACAAGGATTATCCACAATGAGGGACTCGATTCAGATGCCCAGGTCTCGGGGACAAGGCGGGAGTTGAAACAATCGAACCACAACTCGGGTGACGGCGGGGCGGCTTCGCGAGTGTATTGGCGGGTGGAAGGCAGCCTTCTGGAGTTGACGACCGTGCGTCCGATCGCATTCTTTACCTGGAACGGGCAAACTTTTATCGAGCGCTGGATGCGGCGGGGGTCGGTCTTGTCGATGGCGGTGCTGCGTCCTTTCTTATATGCCGCGAACCGGGTATTCGCCACGCGAATAGTTCACACCGTGTTGCGCGGAGTGAGCCGGGACCGGTTGGATCTGCTGGGCGAAGAATATTTCCAGTACAAATTGAAGCCGCAGTTGAAGCCGGAAGGCGTGCGAGAGCTTAAGGAGTTGATCGATTCCGGCGCGGAGGTCGTGCTGGTCAGCCAGGGACTGGATCAGGTGATGGGGCCGCTGGCACGGCATCTGGGGGCGAAGTGGGTAATCGCGAATCGGCTTGAGTTTCGCGAGGGCATAGCGACCGGGAGGTTGGTGGATCCTGTGATTCGTCCTCGGGGGATGTTTGCGCGAATTACCGGAGCGGGGCCGGACGGAACCCGCGCGACGGATCAATTGATTCGGGATCTAAGTTTGGATAGTTCAGGTTCACCTGCGATTGAAGCGTTGCAGTCGGCGATCGTTCCCGCGGCGCGGCGACTGCCGGTGTTGGAGCGTCCTATCGTTCATTTCGACGGCGAAGGCCGGGCGGAGCCGCTTTCGGTTCGAGCGGCGCTGGCAGGGAAGCAGGTCATGCTTATCGGAGTGACCGGGTTCATCGGCAAGGTGTGGCTGGTGAATCTGCTGATGGATTTACCGGAAATCGAGCGGATTTATTTGCTCGTTCGGCGGCAGAAATCGAATCCGGCACAAAGGCGGTTTGAGAAGTTGGTAGAGGAATCGCCGGTTTTCGATCCGTTATACAAACGTCACGGGGCGGGGTTGGCGCGGTTCCTGCGAGAGCGGGTGGAGGTGGTGGAAGGCGATGTGTCGCAGCCGGACCTTGGTCTGGCGCCGGACGTGTCTGAAGTCTTGCGCAAGAATCTAGACCTGATCGTGAACAGTTCGGGGCTGACGGACTTTAATCCTGACCTGCGGGATGCGCTGCTGACCAATGTGGATGCGGCGGTGAACATCGTCGAATTTGTGCGCAAGTCGGATCATGCCGGGTTGTTGCATCTTTCGACGTGTTATGTGGCGGGAACGCGGGATGGGCGTGTGACCGAAACTTTGCGGCCGAATTACACACCGGCTGGAGTGGCGAATTTCGATGCGGACGTAGAGTGGCGCTCGCTGCACGAATTGGTGAAGCGGGCGGCGGAGAAGGCAGAGAGCGCCGCGGTTATGGAGGAACTGCGCCGGCAGGCGTTGCAGAAGGAGCATGCGTCCAAGAACTTGAAAGGCGCGGCGCTGGAGAATCAGATTCGCAAGAACCGGGTGCGTTGGCTGCGGACCTATTTGACCGAGGCAGGGAAAAAACGCGCGAATGAATTGGGTTGGGCGAACACGTACACCCTGACCAAAAGTCTGGCGGAGTCGCTGATTCACAAGTACGGAGCGGGCTTGCCGATTGCGATCGTGCGTCCGGCCATTGTCGAGACTTCGGTCGAGAAGCCGTTCGTGGGATGGAATGAAGGCATCAATACCTCGGCTTCGCTGTCCTATTTGCTGGGGACCTATTTCCGGCAACTGCCAACGAACGAGCGCAAGCGGCTGGACGTGATTCCGGTGGACTCGGTATGCCGGGGGATGACACTCATAGCGGCTGCGATCGTGGAACGGCGGAATGCGCAGATCTATCAGTTGGCCACTTCGGTAACGAATCCTTGCGATATGCGGCGGTCGATCGAACTCACTTCTTTGGCGCATCGTAAGCACTACCGCGCGCTGGAAGGTCTGGAAAGCTGGCTGCGGTTGCGCTTCGATGCGATTCCAGTGTCGAAACAGCGCTACGAGCGCATGTCGGCGCCGGCGCAGAAGGCGATCATAAAGTCCATTCAGCGCATAGTGTCGCCGCTGCCTTTGCCCAAGGCGCCGCTGGCGCGGGCAGAACGCAGTCTGGAAAAGGTAGAAAAGCTGGTCGAACTGTTCGAGCCTTTCATTCTGCTGAACGAGCATGACTTCGTGGCGGAGAATGTGGAGAAACTGGCGTATGCACTGGTGCCGGACGAGAGAGCTGATTTTGGCTACGATACGCGCAGCATCGACTGGTGGGAGTACTGGATCAACATCCACATTCCGGCGCTGCGGCGATGGACTTATCCGCTGATTGAGGGGCGTCCTTTGGAAGCGCGGCCGGCGCGGAGTTTTCAGCTGGCAGAGGCCGAGAGCAACGGAGAAACCGTCAAAACCGGCACAGATGGGGCAACGTGGCGATATTCCTGACCGGGTCCACCGGATACATCGGCGGGCACGTTGCCGCCAATCTGCTGGAAGAGCACGGGGCTTCATTGAACGTGCTGGTGCGGGCGAGGGATCCGCATGAGGCGGAGGTGCGCTTGTGGCATGCCTTGCAACTGCATCTGGACTTTTCCCGCTTCTATGAGTATTTGCAGACGCGGATCAGGATCTTTCGCGGTGATTTGACCGGAGCGCAATTCGGGCTTGCCCGGGATGATTATGATCGGTTGATTCATACCACAGATTCGGTCATTCACTGTGCGGCGTCGCTGAATCGGAAGTCGGAGAAGAGTTGCCTCAATGTGAACCTGCGGGGAACGCTGGAAGTGCTGCAGCTTGCCATGCGGGTGCATCACTATCACGGGCTGCGCCGGTTTAGCCACGTTAGCACTGTGGCTGTGGCCGGAAAACGCAAGAATGAGGTGGTCACGGAAGACAAGTCGATCGATTGGGAGCGGTCGGATTATGATCCGTATGCGCGCACGAAAAAGTTTTGCGAACACATGATCCGGCAGCTCCTGCCGGAAGTGCCGATTACAATTTTCCGGCCCAGCATCGTACTCGGGGACAGTCGCCGCGGGGAGACTACCCAGTTCGATATGGTCAAGGCTTTCGTTTTTCTGGCGGGTTTGCCGGTGCTTCCGTTCCGCCCCAACGACCAGATCGACATTGTGAACGTAGATTTTGTGGCGGAGGCGATTGCGACGCTGCATCAAAAAGATAATCCGCAGTACGACACGTATCATCTGTCTTCGGGCAGAGCGTCGCAGACCTTTCGTGAATTGACCGCGGCGCTAGCCGCTGCGCAACAAAAACGCAGACCTATGTTTGTGCCCGTGCTGGAGTGGCCTTTCTCCGGGACCGTGAATACTTTGGCGAATCGCAAGGGTGCAGTGGCTCATGGAGCGTCGCTGATGAAAGTGTTCATGCCGTACCTGGTGTGGAATACGGTGTTCGACAACACGCGGGTCACGTCTGAACTGGGCCGTATGCCGGTGCCATTCTCGCAGTACAGCTATCCATTGCTGAAGTTCAGCCGGGATGCCAACTTTTCCTACACGTATCAGGACTGGCCGGTGAAGATCGGAGGGTCGGCGGCATGATGGACTTGGTGCTCGAAGCTTGGGTTAGCGCCTCGATCGAGAAGTCGAAAGCTGCGTGGACGCTGGGCAAAGGGAAGCCTTGGCAGCCGGGAGAAAAACTTAAGCTGTTGTTTGCTGGCTACAACGGGACGCGCAACATGGGATCGGACGTGCGGGTGGAGGAGATGCTGCGGCAGCTTCGTCACATACTGGGCGCCGAGCGCGTGGCGTTCAGCGTGATGACACAAGTTCCCAAATTCTCTCAGGGGTATTTCGAGAATACAGCGCAGGTGCATCTGCCCGATATTTTTCCGCCTTTTTTGTCGGACGAGGTGCCCAAGCATCACGGCGTGGTGGCCTGCGAAGGTTCGATGTTCAAAAGCAAGTTCGCCAACGCGCTGACCACAATGATGATCGGATCATTGGGCATTGCGGCGGCACAGAACAAACTCTCGGTGGGCTATGGAGCTGAGGCGGGGCACATGGATCCACTGCTGGCTCGGATGTGTTCGCGCTACTGCCAGAACTCGCTGGTGATTACGCGGAACGAAGAATCGCGCACGATTCTGCGCGAGCTGGGCGTGCCCAATGAATTAGGTACGGATACGGCTTGGACGTTTGAGCCGCACCCCGCGGAGTATGGCAAGAAAATGCTGCGCGAAGTGGGATGGGATGGAAGCACACCCGTGCTGGTGGTGTGTCCGATTAATCCTTTCGAGTGGCCGGTGAAGGCTTCGGTGGCCAAGTTCGCGCTGCACGGCCTTGCAGGGGCCTATAAGAAAAGCCACTACCGCTCGGTGTACTTCCATAACTCGGGCGCAGAGGCCGATCGCGCTTACGAATATTATCTGACGGCGATCGCGAACGCGGTGGACGCATTCCGCAAGCAGCGAAAAGTGTTTGTGATCCTGGCGGCGACGGAGCGGTTGGACTCGCGTCCAGCGGGGCGAATTTCCGAAAAGCTGGGCGGCGTGCCCGTACTCAGTTCTGAAGACTACAACATGTATGAGTTGGTAAGCGTGCTGCGATCCTGCCACATGATGGCATCGTCGCGCTATCACGGGATTGTGACGAGTATGCCGGCACTGGTGCCATCGGCAGGGATCACCATGGATGAGCGCATTCGCAATCTCATGCGGGAGCGGGGGCATGAGGATCTGCTGATGAACGTGGATGACGCCGACCTGGAATCGAAGCTGCTGGCGGCCTTGATCAAGTTGAGCCATGAAGGTGAGAGGATTGCCGATGGGATCGGGCGGACGGTAGTCCGGAATTTGAAAGTGATGGCGCGCATGGGAGTGTATTTTGAGGAAGAAGTACAGAAGCGTTATCCAGAGTTCCCGACGCGCCGGGGGGAGTGGGGTTGGGAAGATTATTTGCCGCCGATGAGTGACGGATTGCGACAGTTAGCCGAGGCGTACAGTCAAAATTAGGGGGAAGGCGAGCGTGATTTGTCGGATGTGGCATGGCTGGACAGCCACGGCGAACGCAGATGCCTACGACACTTATTTGAGGGACGAACTTTTTCCGGGTCTGAAGCGGGAACTCACACCGCATGGTTACCTCGGATTTCAGGTGCTCCGTCAGGCTCAGGGAAGTGAAGTGGAGTTCATCACCCTGGTATGGTTTGAATCGCTTCAGGCCGTTCGATCCTTTGCGGGCGAAAACTACGAGAAACCCGTCATCACCGAAAAGGCGAGGTCGTTGCTTTCGCGATATGCTGAACGTGTGGGGCACTATGAAGTCAGCGGTTTTTGCTGGCCGGGAAGCCACTCCGGTTAGAGCTTGCAAGACTAAACATCTGCTTGTCCATGAACTTTCTAGAAGAGATTTTTGCGCAGCTTGAGTTGGCGGGGGAGACCGTCATTCTGCAGCAACTTGGCGGCGGGGAGACGCAGCAAGCTGCGGCTCTACAGAGCGGGCGCGAGCTGCTCGGGCTGATCGCTGAGGCGCGGGCCTTTCTATTGTCTAGGGCGCTGAAGAAGGGCGACCGATGCGCTTTGCTTGCGCATAACAGTGTTCGCTGGGTTGCGATGGACTTGGCCATCATGGCAGAGGGGATGATCGTGGTGCCGTTTTATGCGCGGCAGGCTCCCGGGGAACTTGTGGCCATGATGAAAGATTGCACTCCGGTGCTGATCTGCTGCGGAGATGCGGTGCTGAAAGACGGTCTCGTGCAGAACTGGCCGGAGGCGCCGTCCCAAGTGCTGTTTGAGGATGTGTTCGGTAGCGATGCCCACCCTTTGCAAAGAACGCAAAGGATGGGGCACCCGGAGAATCTAGCGCCCATGCAACTCGCGGGCTGTGATCCGGTCACGATTATTTATACGTCTGGTACCTCGGGCGAGGCGAAAGGGGTTGTCCTCACTGCGGGCAATGTTGGCCATATGCTGGGCTGCACTTCCGGGCGACTCGATGCTCTCATGCAGAACAAAGCGGGCCAGGATCGCGTGTTCCATTATCTTCCGTTTTGTTTTGCCGGCTCCTGGATCATGCTGCTGACTTGTCTTCTGCGCGGCAGCTTGCTTACCCTTAACACGGACTTGAATAAGATTGCGAGCGAGATGCGGACGGTTGCGCCCAATTATTTCCTCAATGTTCCAGCGCTTCTCGAGCGGATGCGTAAAGCTGTCGACGAACAGCTTTGGAAGACCGGTGGCGTGGTTCTCAGCATCTATAGTCGAGCGAAGGGCGCGTGGATGCGGAAGCAAGACGGGCAGGCAAACCTCGCGGATTCGATGTGGCTGGCATTGGCCAATGCGATAGTGTTTCCGACTATTCGCAAGAAAATGATTGGTTCCAACCTGAAAGCGCTAATCTGCGGGTCGGCACCGCTTAGTGTGGAGACGCAGCTTTACTTCATGATGCTGGGGATTTCGGTGCTGCAGGTTTATGGGCTGAGTGAGACCACCGCCATCTGCACGATGGATGATCCCGGTCATGTGGAGCCGGGCCGCGTGGGGCCTGCGATCCGCGGGATCGAAATGAGGCTGGGCGAAAACGACGAGATTGTCGTGCGTGGGCCGAATGTTTTTCCGGAATACTGGAATCGTCCACAGGACACTGCGAAAGCTTTAGGCGATGGCTGGTTTCATACTGGCGATCAAGGCGAGGTGGATGGGGCAGGGAACTGGCGGATTGTCGGGCGCATCAAGAATTTGATTATTCTGGGGTCTGGCCACAACGTTGCTCCAGAGCCGATCGAGGATGAAGTGCTGCGGAATTTGCCGGGAGCGCAGCAGGTCGTGCTAGTGGGCAATGGGCGCGGATATCTTTCGGCGGTCGTGACCGGGGACGTGACCCGAGAGCAGGTACAGGCCGCGTTGGATGCGGTGAATCCGCGCTTGCCGCATTACAAGCAGGTGCGAGCATTCCATGTTTATTCGGAGCCGTTCTCGATTGAGAATGGTCTGCTGACTGCGAATGGCAAGCTGAAACGGGATTTGATTTCGGCGTGTTTGAAGGAGGAGATCGAGGAGATGTACATGGTGAAGCAGGCTTCTTAGTCAAAGGCATTAACCACAAAGGACACTAAGGTTCACAAAGGAAAATCTCCCGGTCGTTGCACTTTGGTTGGTGGGATGGAATCTTTTCGGGGTCAGGCGCTTTCTTGGGAGCTGAAGGGCGGTGTCGTTGAGCTGGCGCTCCACCGGGAGCCCAACAACGAGCTTGGCTCCATGGCTCTGGTGGAAGCGGAGAAGTTTGCCGACTCGCTCGGCCAGTTGAGCCGTGCGGCGCACGCGCTGATTATCTACAGCACGATACAGTCGGGATTCTCCGCCGGAGCTGACCTGCGCGAACTTTACCAGCGCGCGCAGAAGTTGCAGCGTGCTGATGCGGTCAGAATCGTGCGCGATCAACTTGAGCGCGCTCATCGGGTGATGAATGCGATTGATGCTTCACCGTTGACCACGATTGCGGCAGTTCACGGCATAGTGTTTGGGGGTGGATTCGAGCTTGCATTGGTATGCGATTTAATTATTGCCGACAAGACGGCGCGTTTCTGCTTTCCTGAACTGCGCTTGGGATTGATTCCGGGATGGGGTGGAATTCCGCGCCTGAAGCGGGATTTGGGGAATGCGGTGGTGCGCGATCTGCTGCTGACGGGCCGCAGTTTTAATGCCAACAAGGTGCAACAGGTCGGCTTAGCGAGCCAGGTTGTAGCCGAAGGCGAAGCGTTGCGAGTGGCGCGAGCGACGGCCGTCCAGCTTGGGAAATTTGATCGCCACACTGCGGCTACCGCAAAGAAGTTTATCAAGCCGATCCCATATGAAGAGTTGCGCCGGGAGATTGATCTGTTCTGTGAACTGTTTACCCACCCCGCAGTGGAAGAGGGTCTGCGCAAATTTGTAGAAAGTACAGACGCGCAGCCATACTTGCCGTGAGGACTGCAGATCCCTCGGCTTCGCTCGGGATGACCAGATAGAGGATAAATTTAAGTCCATGCCCAACGCTGACCAGACGTTAAGTGAAATCTTGAGTCTCGCCGCCGTCCACTTCAAAGTGCCGCGAGAGAAGCTCACTCCCGACGATGACTTCTTCAAGACGCTAGGAATCGACAGCCTTCAAACGCTTGATCTGCTGACCCGTCTGGAACATCACTTTCGCATTGAGCTGCCGGATTACGAATTGCAAGGAGTGTCGGATTTTCGCACGCTGGCTGACCGAATTCAAGCAAGATTGTGAGCAAAATCACAAAGGAAACATCTTTCCGTTTCAGGTGAGGCAGGCTCCGGGGAATACGAAGAAAGAACTCTCCAGTGGTGAGTTGTCAGTTCTCGGTTCTCAGTTGACTGTGCCAGTTGAATCGCGCCCAAACAGGAGTGTAGTGCCAAGATTTACAATTGCCGATTGTCAATTTCCAATGGAGTCTGGGAAATGGCATGGCAATCGAAAATCACACTCTCCCCATGCTTAATCTCGACCAATACAGCTGTCTGGGCGCTGCTTTGCGGGATGCGCTGGACCGCTGGCCGAATGAAATTTGCCTGATCGAGGCGGACCGTGAACGGGAGAAGACGCGGCTTACGTACTCTGATTTCAAAGATGTTGCTCTGCCTTTGGCTCGTGCGCTCGAGGATGCTGCATTGAAATCCGCCGATCGGGCCGCCATCATCATGACCAATCAGTCGAAGTGGCTGATTTCGGCATATGCTATTTTCTATCGCGGTGGCGTGCTGGTGCCTCTCGATTACAAGCTGACGGCGGCTGAGCATCTACAACTGCTGGCGCACTGCAAGGCCAAGTTCCTCATCGTTGAGTATTATCTGTGGCGCGCGATCGCACAATCGCCGGAGTTCAAGAATCACAAGCTAAAAAAAGTGCTGGTCACGGAAGCGCCACTGGGAGCCGATCTCGCTGGCGCCTATCGGTGGGAAGAGTTCCGCCGCAAAGGCGATCCGGGGTTTGTGCTGCGAGAGCGCGAGGATGAGGCTTGTATCGTTTATTCGTCGGGCACGGGTGGGCGTCCCAAGGGATGCGTGCTCACACATGAGAACTATCTGGAGCAGTGCAAGTCGCTCACCGCCTGGTATCCGTTCTGGCCGGGGGTGCGTTACCTCAGCGTTCTGCCGACGAATCATGCCATCGATTTTATGGTTGGCTTCATCGGACCGTTCGTGTGCGGCGCCTGCGTGGTGCACCTGCGTACGCTGCGGCCGGAGTTTGTGCGCGACGCTTTCGTGCGCTATCAGATTACTTACGTTTCGCTGGTTCCCATGATTCTCAAAAACCTGGAACGCGGGCTGCGCGCCAAGTTTGACGAACTGTCCACGGGGAAACGCTTTCTGCTCCATCGAGTGATCGCGCTGAATAAATTTCTTACGCGCGGACGCCCCAAGGTCAGCCTAAGTCGCAAACTTCTGCCACAGGTTCATCAGGGGTTCGGTGGAGAATTGCGGGCGATGTTTACCGGAGGTGCATTCATGGAGCCTTCGACGCTGCAGTTTTTCTATGACCTCGGCATTCCTGTGGCTAACGGGTATGGCCTCACCGAGGCTGGCACCTCGCTCACACTGAACGACCTGAAGCCGTTTCGCGCGGACACCGTGGGCAAGCCGTTGCCAGGAGTCGAACTGCGCGTTCTCAATCCCGATCCCGATGGGATCGGGGAAGTTGCGGTTCGCGGCAAGACTGTGATGTCGCATTATCTGGATGATCCAGAATTGACGGCGCAGACGATCGTGGATGGTTGGCTGGTAACAGGAGACTTGGGACGCTTTGACGGCAACGGACATCTGCAGCTTTTCGGACGCAAGAAGAACATGATCGTGACCGAAGGCGGCAAGAATATTTATCCCGAGGACATTGAAACGGCCTTCGACGGACTGCCCGTGAAAGAGTGCTGCATTTTCGCCGCAAACTATCTTTGGCCAGCAAAAACTCTCGGTCGCGAGATGCTGGTTCTCCTTTTGCGTTTGGAGCAAAACCAGGAATTCACCGACGCGTTGAAAGAGGAGATCATCAGGCGCAACCGGGGTCTGGCCGACTTCAAAAGGGTCGGCGGATACTTACTGTTGAGTAAGGATTTCCCTCGAACCGCGTCTATGAAAATCAAGCGTGCCGTGCTGGCCGAAGAGGTCCACAAAATTCTCGGTCGTGCTGCCGTGGTCGAACTGTGAGCGATGCGGGTACTTTTCTCGCCGTGGTGAATCCGGCTGCGGGTGGAGGACGGTGTCGCCAGCTGGTTCCGGAGGCTCTTGATCGTTTGCGAGCGGGTGGAATCAAGTTGGACGTGGTCGAAACGACTGCGCCAGGCCAGGGAGCACATCTAGCGCGCGACGGCTATGCCCGCGGGTATCGGAAGTTTATTGCCGTGGGCGGCGATGGCACCTCGTATGAGATCGTCAACGGACTCTTTCCTCAGCGAGAATCCGACGGGCCTGTTACGTTGGCATTTCTTCCCCTGGGAACGGGAAACTCGTTCCTGCGTGAGTTCACTGATCGCGGGGTCGAGCACGCAATCGAGACATTACTTGCAGGGCGATCTCAGCCGTGTGATGTTTTGCGATTGCGTCACACGGAAGGCGTTCTCTACTACATCAATTTGCTGTCCATGGGATTTGCCGCGGACGTGGCGACCTTGCGAGCCCGTCGTTTCAGCGGGTGGGGAGAACTTGGTTATCAATTGTCTATCTTTATTTCGCTGGCTCGTTTCCGCCGGCGGCCTTTCCCTTTGCGAGTCGATGGGGAAGGAGAGGTCGACCGCCGCCCTTGTCTGTTCCTGACCTTCAATAATAGTAAGTTCACCGGGGGGACCATGATGATCGCGCCCAAGGCCGAGGTGAACGACGGCCTCATCGAATACGTGCGCTGGGGGCCCATCGGACGGTTGGGGCTGATCCGCAACTTGCCGACGCTTTATAACGGCACTCACATTCATCATCCCCTGGCCGAACGGCGCGCGGCAAATCGAATCGATTTCCATTTGCACGCGCCGGTGGACGTGATGGTGGATGGTGAAGTATTGACATTACAATGCCAGACATTGGATGTTCTCCCCTCCGCTTTGCGCGTCATGGTATAAGAATTTATCGCTATGTCACAAGAACGCAGAAAACGGCAACAGGAACGGCAAGGGCAAGGACAACCAAGCCCAGGGCGGCTGCGGTACATAATGATTGCCATCGTGATCGTGGTAGCATTTGCGGCCGCGTACTATTTCGGATGGCACAGGCGCACCAGCCGTCTGGACGCTTTCGCCAAATGCCTGACGGCCAAGCAAGCCAAAATGTACGGCGCCTTTTGGTGCCCGCACTGCGAGGAGCAGAAAGAGAAGTTCGGCTCATCCTTTCAGTACGCTCCTTATATTGAGTGCGGAATCAAGGGGTCGAAGGCCATCGAACCGGTTTGCACCCAGGCCGGCATCAAACGATTTCCTACATGGGTCTTCGCGGACGGCTCGCGGGTCGAGGGCGAGAACGAGCTGGAGTTTTTGGGTGAGCAAACTGGATGCAGCCTGCCATGACCTCGACATCGAGCAGGGCGTTTCAGTTGATCGCCGCTCTGGCGTTGGCTGGAGTGGTAGTCTCTTCCGTTTCGCTGCGTCACCACTATGGCACTTCGCAAACGAACTACTGTGATTTTGGGACAAGTTTTAATTGCGACATCGTCAATCGCAGTATTTACTCGACTGTGCTCGGGGTTCCGGATGCGCTGATTGGCATCCTTGGTTACGCTCTGCTTCTTGCTCTGGCAACGCTTTATCGCACGAAAGCGGAGGCTCCCTTCATGCTTTTGATCGCTTCGACGGCGGGGCTGGGCTTCGCTCTCTATCTCACGTATATCGAGAAGTTCGTGCTCGCCACGTGGTGTATTTTGTGTCTTTCATCGCTGACGTTGATTGTTTTGATCACGGTGCTCTCGTCATTCCTGACGGCAAGCGCCGTGCGCCGGAGTTGACGCTAGGGGCTGATCACGGCTTTCCTTGCGGCGCCAGCACGGGCGGGACGCCCGCGCCTACATTGGATGATGGAGCAGATCAGTCAAGCGCAGGCGGTGCCACCCAATGATTCCGTCACCGGGGATCTTCGGCTGCACGAATTTGATAGCCGAGTATTTCGCAACACGCGGAGGCTGCGGGTATGGCTGCCTCCACGGTACGATGCGCCGGGCAACGAGACGCGGCACTACCCTGTGCTTTATCTGAACGATGGCCAAAACCTGTTTGACCGCGCCACGGCCTTCGCTGGCGTGGAATGGGGCGCGGACGAAACTGCGGACCGTCTGATTCGCCAAGAGGTGATTCCGCCGCTGATCATTGTGGGCATCGACAATGCTCAGAATGCCCGTATCAAGGAGTACTTACCGTTCCGCTCGTTCCATCCGCCGATTCTACGGCCCCAAGGGAAGCGCTATCCCGACTTCCTGATGAACGAGGTCATCCCGTTTATGTGCAGGCGATACCGCATCGCGAGTGGTCCGGAAAATACTGGGCTGGGTGGGTCGTCCCTGGGCGCGCTCATTTCGCTGTACACGGTCGTCGAGCGACCCGGAGTATTTGGTCACCTGTTGCTGGAAAGCCCCTCGCTGTTTATTTCCCATCGAAGGATCTTGAAGCACAGCCGCCTTGTCCGGCAGTGGCCGGGCAAGATTTTTCTGGCTATAGGCACGCGAGAAGCGGGTCGCGAGGATAAAGACAAACAGGTTGTGGAAGATGTCCGCGAACTGGAGCGTAGCCTGCGACGCGCGCGCCTGGACGATCGCCACTTGCTGGTTAGGATCGATGAGGGCGCAACTCACAACGAGGCTGAGTGGGCGAAGCGCTTTCCCGAGGCGTTGAGTTTTCTGTTTGGGGAGTAGGCAAGCGGAGATGATACCATCGGCAGCGACCGTATGAACCGCATTGTCGTGGTTGCCGGGGTGGTTGCCATCGAAATCGCCATGGCCATAGCTCTGCTGCCGTGGACGAACCATGACCGCCTCCAGACTACGGATTTCGTGAACTTTTATGCGGCTGCAACTATTGTTCGCGCAGGAAATGGTCCGATCCTCTACAAGGCAGAGACACAAGACCCTCCCTTGCGTGCAATTCTAGGCCGTAAGAGTCTCGACTATTTTCTGCACCCGCCTTTTTTTGCCGCCGCACTGGTGCCCCTTTCCTATCTGAAAGTCGAGCAGGCTTTCGTGGTGTGGACTTTATTTAACCTGGCTCTAATCGGTTCTCTTCCGATGATTTTGTCCGAATGCGTTTCGTTCGTGGCTCGCAGGCCGTATCTGGGACTCATTGGGATGGTGTTTTTTCCAGTCCTTACCACCCTAACTTTGGGTCAAGACTCGATAGTATTGCTGTTCCTTATCAGCATTGGATATGTGCTTTTGGTGAGAAGGCGTGACCTTGCTGCTGGCTTGGTGCTTGCGCTAGCCACCATCAAGTTTCAGTACGTGTTCGTTATCGTGGGGTTTTTGCTGATAGCACGCAGGTTTCGCGTGGTGGCGAGTTTTGTCGCGGGAGGAATGGTTTTACTCTTGGCCTCGCTGCTGGTTACAGGGTTTGCAGGATTTGTGCAGTATGTTCAATTCGTGCGCGACTTCGACCTGCACGACGGCTATGGAGCCATGATGCTGGCGCAGATGGTGAACTGGCGGGGCTTTTTCGCGGGCATGGGATGGATGACCCATATACGGGCGTATTCCGCGGCCGGTTCAGTGCTTCTTCTTTTTCTGGGGATCGTCTGCTCTCGTTCCGCGCGCGCAGCGGAGAGCCCGGACCTGGCATTTTCTCTCTACGTGACGATTGCCCTGGCTGCGTCACCCTATGCTTATTTTCAGGATGCGACCATACTACTGCTGCCGATTTTCCTGGCTCTGGACTCTGTTGTGTCGGGACGCATTGGCGGAACGAGGGGTAAGGCGATTGCCGCCTGCTGCGTGCTGATGTTTGTGTGGCCAATCGTCCTGTTAGTAATGGGCGGTCATTACTGGTGGAACAGCCGAATTTATCTGGTTTTCCCGGCGATCATGCTTCTTGTTGCCGCATTGGCGACTGAACTTTATCCTCGCAGGACAGTGTTGCCTGTATCGGCGGTTCCGTCATCGGCCTAGACAGGGCACGCTGCCGTCGACCAAGGCAGGGCACGCTGCCGTCGACCAAGGCTGCGCACCGATTCTTTCTATACCGACGCTGCTACAATGCCCTTCACCGATGGGGAGCTTTGTTCGGATTCTTGTCAGTGCGGTACGCTCACCACGCGTCGTTTTCCTGGTGGCGCTGACGGCGCGGCTATGGGTGTTGTCTCAACTCTTGCCGGCGAACGCCTGGCGCGATTTCTACCAATACAACGAACCGGCTCACATCGCCTGGTCGGTGCTCTCGGGATCCGGTTACAGCTCTCCGTGGGCTAACACGCGGGTGATGCCGACTGCACAACAGCCTCCGGTATATCCCTATTTGCTGGCTGGCATCTTCAAGGCCGCAGGAGTTTACAGTTACCGGTCGCTTTGGATCGCGGTCGGGCTGAACGCGGTTTTCTCCGCTTTCACCGCAGTGGTGATTCTTAAGATTGGAAAACGGACTTTCGGCGCTTCCACCGGAGTCTTGGCGGCCTGGATCTGGGCGTGCTGGATTTATGAGGCGGTCGTATCCATCCGACTGTGGGAGAGCAGCCTGTCGGCTTTGCTGCTGGCAATGGGATTATTGCTGCTGCCGGAACTGGCCGCCTCGATCCGTCCCTGGCTTTGGCTAATCTTCGGAGCGCTTGCGGGTGTCGCTGCTCTTACCAACACGACTTTGCTGTCCGTCTTCCCGTTTTTCTGGCTGTGGCTATGGATTAGCCACCGTCGTCGCGGGCTCTCGCGTGGCCGGTGGCTGGCAGCTTCGGTCATTGTTTGCGTGCTGGTCATTCTTCCCTGGACGATACGCAATCACACAACTTTCCATCGCCTGGTGCCAATCCGTGACAATTTCGGTCTTGAACTGTGGCTTGGGAACCATGAGGGAGTAACACACGTTTTTGACCGCGATTTTCCTATTCTCGACCCCAGCGAATACAACCGTTTGGGAGAAATTCGTTTCATGGAAGAAAAGCGCAATATCGCGCTGCAGTTCATCGGCCGCAACCCGGGGATGTTTCTGCGATTGTCGACACGACATTTCGTCCAGTTCTGGAGCGCCCCGGAGGAATCTGCGTGGCTGGCACTGAGCGTCCTCTCATGGGTGGGAATGGTTTTAGCGCTCAGGCGGAAGGGACTCGATGCTGTTCCTTACGCGCTCGCCATGCTCATTTTCCCGCTGGTCTATTACATCACTCACGTCTTTAGCACTTACCGCCATCCCATTGAACCGGTTATACTTGTGCTGGCGGCTTACGCGATGGTCTCGGCTGTTGACCTTGCGGATGATCAGTTAGTCCGAACTCGCCCGATCAGCAGGACCAGAGTCTAGATGGGACTTTGTCGACTCCTAGCGAAGCACTAGCGGGTATGGAGCAAGTCTTGGCGGGAAGGTGTCAGGCTCGACCAGCCACACCCGTCGATTCTTGAAATACTGCAGCAGTTCGCGGTTACTCTGCTCGTCCATATCCCATGCCCACACTACTCTTGAAGCATCGATATCGGCGGCGTTGTACACCCAATCATGTTCCGGGATATGGTCCTTCGCATAGCGAACCAAAACCAGCTGCTGCCCCGGCAAAGTTTCAAGCGTACGCAGGAATCTTGCGCGATCCAGATTGCCACGAGGGTACGCAGGTTCAATCTGAGCATGGGCTAGGACGGCGGTCACCCGCAACACCACCATGGCACAGCAAAGCAGAGGAACGACCCTCACGAGCGCAGTACCCACTGGATTGCCGCGCCAGCACCAGATTCTAAGGTGACGCATGCACTGCAGCAGAACCAGAAACAGGAGGCTCATCGCCGGTGCAAAATAGTGCCCATAGTAGAAGGTCTCGACGGTCAACCCGAGCAGAAACACAGCGCTGGCGAACAGAGGAAAGCGCATTTTGCGATCGCGCAAGATCCAGGGGAACGCCAACCAGGGGATGGTGAGAATCGGACCTAAATAGAATTTCCAGAACGTCGACGCTTTGTCGAGGGAGTGCAGCAGGAACCCTCGGAGTGTGCGGCCTTCCCGGAAATACTGAAATTCGTCATCGTAGAAGCTTTGCATGAGTGCGTGATGGTACACGGGTTCGGGTCGGGGTTTTTGCCACAAGAAATATTGACCACGGGCATAGGTGTCGCGGTTTACCTGATACGCCATCACGAACGGACTCCCGGTCACGCGGTAGTAGAAGTAACCGGTGCCTGCGGCCGCCGCAGCCAGGATGAGCGTAATGGGTAGGACGACGTGGGTCATGGCGATGGAAAGCGGCGGACGTCGCGAGCCAAGCAGCCAAACCAACATGGCTGCAGCCACGGTCAGCGCCAGTACCAATCCTTCATAGGGACGGCTGTTGGCGAGGATAGCCAGTCCCAGCGCCATCCAGATCGCATCTCGCACGCGCGCATGGCGCTTCAGCCTGGGCAGTGCTCCCAAGACCAGCGCACCGCCCAATGCGATCACGGAAGCACACCAATATCCGTTCATCCAATAGCCGAAGACACCGAACCTCAGCATCGTCAACAGCCCGCCCAGCAAGGCCCATCCCGGGGGCAGCCAGCCCTGGAGCATCCAGCAGACTGCGGAGCACATCAGCGCGGTGGTGATCCATTGGCCGATCCAGGCATGTCCGAGGCGCTGGCCTGCGGCTAGAATCAGCCCCTCCACCGGGGGATACATCGACATATAGGTCGGTTGCTGAATGATGTGGAAACTCTCGAAGTGTACCCACATGGGATGTGGAGGATTAGTCGCGCGTCCGTGTGCAAAAGTATCGGCGGCCAACGAAAAGCTAAACTCGTCGTGATAGTCCGGCTGGGGGATTCCAAGGACGGGAATGAGAGCCGCGCGAAGCGAAAGAGACAGAAGTCCGACCACCGCCACCGACAGGTTCTTCCTGCGCGCCAGCTTGGCGAAGCATTGATCGAGGGCGCGCGAGGCGCGCGCGCGAGTCTCTACCTGGCGCCGAAAAAGAATCACTGTGATGACCGGGAGGACGAGCATCAATTCGGTGATATCGAGAGCCCATCTCGCCAGCCATAAGTGCAGTGCGGGCATGGTCCACGAATTTTCTGTTGGCAAACGAGGATTGTCAATGCGAGATTACCGGCCGCGCTCTTTATGCCCAAAATACGTCTGGCGTTTGCCCATGCGCCAACCTGGCGAGCGAGATAATAAGCTCGTTGCCCAGTGTGACCTTCGTGTATAAAGGCTGGGATCTGGTGCCGCAATGTTGAGTTGGCGAAATTCGCGTGGGAATGGCGACAGGATTATTTACAACCGCGTTTGGCTTCGGGAGCAACGTTGACCATCCTTTCGCGGGCTCAAGAGTGGCCAAAGAATTTCCATTACTGGGCCAGCGGCCTGCTTATCCTGGCCCTCATACCGCTACTGAAACGATGCAATCTGCCCACCAGCTTTGACTGGGCGGGACTGGCCTTCACCTTTTGGGTGCTGCTCACGGCAAGATCCATTTTCGTGGCCACGCTCCTGTATCTCATCGGATTTTCCCCGGCGGAAACTGTCGCTCCCGTGCTCGAGCGCTTCCGGCAGGAGAAGGTGCGGATTCTCCTGGCGCTGGTCTATTTTGTGGTTTTAGGCTGGGCTCTCCCCTGGCTCCAGGCCCTGGTGCTGACGGTCGACACGGTCGCGGTGTTGGAGGTGCGCGAGAGATTCAAGCCGCGCGGCCTTCTCCGATCGGCAGGTGCGATCTTGCCTCCCGCCGCTTATTTGTTTGCCGGCTTGCTGCTGGTATCTGCCTACAACGACATTATCCTTTCGGTTCGCTTTTTTGCCGCGGATGACGTGGCATTCGATTCCATGGACAAGTGGCTGCTCCACGGGCTGTCGGTTCCTCAGCTATGCCATTGGGCTCTGCAAGTGTTTCCTCTCTCGTTCTTTCGTTTCTTGGAGTTCATCTACTATGGAATGTTCGCTCAAATGGGGGCTGCCTTGATCCTCATCTCCCAGCACGATGGGAAGCGACGCGGACTGCAGTTCGTAGGTGCCGTCCTGACCGGATACTATCTGGCCCTTGGGTTGTTTTATCTGTGGCCGAGTCAAGGCCCGTATTACTTGTGTCCCGCTCACTTCTCGCAATTCCCGTCTGTCCTAAAAACTTACGCTGCTCAGAAGGGCTCCGTGGCGGGCGCTCTGGCGCGGTGGGATCACAAACAGCTCAACCGCATTTCTTTCGATTACTACATAGCTTTTCCCTGTATGCACATTGTCCAGCCCATCCTCGTCATGTGGTTTCTGCGTTTCTGGAAAAGAATGATGGCCGTCCTGGCTGCATACAATGGGCTGCTGGTGGTCGCAATCGTGCTGCTGGAGTGGCACTATGTTGTCGATATACTCGCTGGTGTGGTCGTGTCGGGTTTTGCGATTGTGGCAGTGGAAGGCAGCGGAGTGTGGCGACGCAGGCGCTTGACCAGAGCCGGCATGGAGATGCTGTGACGTGTGACCTTGTCCTAATGCTTTCCGGGTCAGGACTTGTGCTGGAGACAAGTGCATCGCTGGCGTGATTAACGACAGATGACGAAATCCATTCGAATCCTGATTTGGCTTGGCCTTGCCATTCTCGGCGCCCTTGCGCTGGGCACGATTGCGCTCCATCGTGGCGAACAGATCAATGCCATGTGGCTGGTGCTTGCGGCCTTTTGCGCATTCGCATTGGGCTACCGTTTCTACAGCAAGTTTATTGCGGCGAAAGTGCTGGCGCTCGATGCGCAGCGAGCCACTCCCGCCGAACGACTGGACGATGGCCGCGATTTCGTGCCCACGAACAAGTGGGTGGTCTTCGGGCATCACTTTGCCGCTATTGCGGGGCCGGGTCCGTTGGTGGGGCCGGTGCTCGCCGCACAGTTCGGCTATCTTCCGGGAACGCTTTGGATATTGATCGGCGCAGTGTTTGCCGGTTGCGTGCAGGATTTCGTCATCCTGCTTTTTTCGGTGCGGCGGGACGGAAAATCGCTCACCGAAATGGCCCGCGAGGAAATCGGCATCGTAGGTGGGTTCGTGGCCTACGCAGCGGTGATCAGCATTATCGTGATTCTGCTCGGGGTAGCGTCGTTGATCGTGGTGAACGCCTTGAAGGCCAGTCCTTGGGGCGTGTTTACCATTGCCATGACCATCCCGATCGCGCTGTTGATGGGTTTGTACCTGCGCCGCTTGCGTGCCGGCAAGGTGCTCGAAGTGTCGCTTCTCGGATTCATTCTGGTGATGCTGGCGATTTGGGGCGGCCAATGGGTCTCACAGACTCCGGCAGTCGCACCTTGGTTTACTCTGACCGCGTCTACGCTTGCCGTCATCATCATCATTTATGGATTCGCTGCCTCGGCATTGCCGGTGTGGTTACTGCTTGCGCCACGCGACTACCTGAGCACGTTCGTCAAGCTGGGGACGATCGGATTGCTGGCATTCGGAATCATTGCGCTGCGTCCCACGTTGCACATGCCGCCGTTGACCCGCTTCATCGACGGGTCAGGGCCGATCTTCGCTGGCAGGATTTTTCCTTTCGCCTTCATCACGATCGCTTGCGGCGCTATCAGCGGATTTCATTCTCTGATCTCCAGCGGCACGACCCCGAAACTAATTCGGCGCGAGCCCGAAACTCGCATGGTTGGTTATGGTGCGATGATGGCGGAATCGATGGTAGCGATTATGGCGACGATTGCCGCGTGCGTGCTTCAGCCGGGAACCTATTTCGCAATCAATAGTCCGGCGGGAGTGGTGGGCCAGACGCCGGAAGCCGCGGCTGCAACCATCAGCGGGTGGGGATTCCCCGTCACCGCCGCTGGAATGCACGCGCTGGCGCAGGCGGTTGGCGAGCAGACCTTGTTCAATCGCACCGGCGGTGCCCCCGCTTTTGCCGTGGGGATGGCCCACATTTTCTCCAGCAGTTTGGGTGGCCAGGCCGTGATGGCGATCTGGTATCACTTTGCCATCATGTTTGAGGCGTTGTTTATTCTCACCGTTCTCGACGCCGGCACGCGCGTGGGACGCTTCATGGTGCAGGATGCGCTCAGCCACATTTGGAAGCCGCTCGGCCGTACCGGTTGGTATCCCTCGATTCTGGCCACCAGCGCGTTGATCGTGGCTGCCTGGGGATCGTTCTTATGGCAAGGAGTAAAAGATCCTCTGGGCGGGATCAATTCGCTGTGGCCGCTGTTTGGGATCTCCAATCAACTGTTGGCGACCGTGGCTCTCTGCGTGGCCACGACCATTATCGTCAAAATGGGCAAGGCCCGCTATTCGCCCGTGACTCTGGTCCCGCTCACCTGGCTGGTTGCGGTTACGTTTACGGCGTCGTGGCAGAAGATGTTCGATTCCAATCCGCGGATCGGATTTCTGGCGCATGCGCGACAATTGGCTTCTTCCGCGGCGCCCAATCATGAGATTTCGCGGTTGATCTTTAACGATCGGCTCGACGCGATTGTGACGGGAGTGCTGGTCTGCATGGTTGCGCTCGTCTTGCTGGAGTCGGTCTTCCTGTGGATGAGCGTACTCTCGGGCCGCATGCAGGGGCGAGTGAAGGAAGCGCCGTTTGTGCCAACGCGTTTTGTTGTGGAGGAACCGGGATGAGCAAATCGATTGAGTTGCAACTGGATTCGATGAGGAGGCCCGCTGCCGAGCTTTGCTCGGCCGGACAGCCGAGGGCGGCTGTCCCCACGTGGTTTGTCGCAACAACATCACTCTTGCTCTCTGCCCTGCGCGAGATTTTTGATGAGGCTGCCTACTCGCGCTTTCTTGCGCAGCATGAAATTCGTTCTTGCCAGGGAGCCTACGCTGCCTTCCTGCGCGAGCAGGAGGTTATCAAAGCTCGACGGCCGAAATGCTGTTAGCCAGAGTAAACAGCATCTCTGGCTTCTGGTGCTAGACTCTGCTTGATGCGCGTTCTTGGGATTGATTGTGGAACCGAGTACACTGGCTACGGCGTCGTGGAGCTCTGTCACGACAGCAAGTTGATTTGCCTCGCCTGTGGTGCGGTCAAGCTTTCCCCTCGCGAGCCGATGCCAGCGCGCTTGTCCACCATCTTTGACCGGCTAGGCGCGATCATCGTGGAATTCCGCCCGGATCGAGTTGCCATCGAGGATGTTTTCTATGCGCTGAATGTGAAGTCGGCGCTCAAGCTGGGACAGGTGCGCGGAGTAGCCATGCTGGCCGCGTCGTCAGCGGGCCTGGAAGTGGCGGAATACTCGCCGCTCTCCATTAAATCCGCGGTGGTTGGATACGGCAGGGCAGAGAAGCAACAGGTGCAGCACATGGTCACGCGGCTGCTGAATCTGGCTGAGGTTCCCGAGCCGCCAGACGCTGCCGATGCCCTCGCCATTGCGATCTGCCACTTGCACACCTCGGCTACACTGGAACGACAGCGTGCATGAGGGGATTACACGCCGCAAGCGCATTTTGGCATAATTCTTTCTGCATGTTCTTCAATCAATTCCGACCAGGGTGTGTTCCGACCGTTCCACCTCTATCCGCAACCGCTCGGGCGGTCGCGCGTGTTTCCTTGTTCGCATGTTTGACCTTGTGCTGTCTGGTTTCTGCGCACAGTCAGCAAACGGTCGTCCCCACTGTCACGTTCACTTGCGATTTCCCCCACTCTGAACCTGACCACTATGTCATCTCGGTCGCCGGGGACGGCAGCGCTTCGTACGATTCTGACGGCAAGCTCAGCCCGGAGTCCGCGGCGGGTGATCCTTTCCATTCAGATTTCACCGCGTCTCCGGCCGCTCGCACCCGGGTCTTCGACCTCGCCAAGCGCGCCCATTATTTCGAAGGGCAGATTGATTCCAAGAACAAGAACCTGGCTTCCACTGGAACCAAGACCCTGACCTACAGGGACGCACAGAAAAGCACGAGTGCCACCTACAACTATTCGCCTGTGCCTTCAATCCAGGAGCTGACCGCTTTCTTCCAGGCGCTCTCCACTACGTTGGAATTCGGCCATCGGCTCGATTATTACCTTCGCTACCAGAAGCTTGCCTTGGACGAGGAACTGAAAAAGATGGAAGAAATGTCGAATAGCGGCGAGCTCGAGGAAATCTCAGCGATGGCTCCCGTGTTGCAAAGAATCGTAGATGATCCGGCCGTGATCAAGGTAGTGCGAGCCCGAGCTCAGCGCCTGCTACAGTTTCCGGGGACCAGAAGCAAGTAACCGGCGGCGGCAAACGAATATGCGAGATTTTGAGGCAACAGAATCGCCCCAATAGTGTTCTAATAGAGCAAGAGGGGCCGTTCCGGAGGTGTTCCATGTCCAGCTTACGCATCAAGCTGCTGCTGACCGCGGCGGCGACGTTTTCTCTTCTTCTGACGGTTCCTTCCCTAACTGTTCCGGCCTTTGCCGATTCGCAAGCCCGCGTGGTGCGTTTGAGCCTGGTTCAAGGCGACGTGCAGGTCGACCGCAACACCGGACAGGGCTACGAGAAGGCATTCCTGAATTTACCCATCACCCAGGGCGTCAAGTTGCACACCAAGAATGATGGCCGCGCGGAAGTGGAGTTTGAAGACGGCAGCACGCTACGGGTCACTCCGAACACGGTGATCGCCTTTCCGCAGCTCTCGCTTCGCGACTCCGGGGCTAAGGTCTCGGCGGTGCAATTGCAAGAAGGCACTGCCTACGTCAACTTCGCTGGAGCGAAGGACAACGAGTTCACCCTGACGTTTGCTCACGAGAAACTCTCGCTCGCCCATGCCGCGCATCTGCGGATTGAAATGGCAGACACCACGGCGACATTGGCCGTTTTCAATGGCGACGTGCAAGTCGAAGGTGATTCGGGGACCATGGCCGTTAGCAAGAACCGCACAACAACGTTTGATCTGACTAACGGGGACAACTATACCCTGGCGAAGGACCTGGAGCCGTACCCCTTTGACGCCTGGGATAAGCAGCAGGATCAATATCACCAGCAATACGCCAGCAACGCCTACAGCAGCTACTCGCCCTACGCGTACGGCACCAGCGATCTCAACTACTACGGCAACTTCTTCAATGCTCCTGGCTACGGAATGATGTGGCAACCTTACTTTGCCGGCGTGGGCTGGGATCCGTTCATGAGCGGAGCCTGGGCATTCTCTCCGGGCTTCGGTTATGGCTGGGTATCGGGCTACCCTTGGGGTTGGACGCCGTACCACTACGGTTCCTGGCTTTACCTGCCCACCTATGGATGGGCCTGGCAGCCCGGCGGGACGTGGGCGGGATGGACCGGCCCCAGGACGATCCACCCACCGGCGAACTTTGTCTCGCCGCAGCCCCCGTCTAATTCAGGCCATGGAACGGTCGTGGTGAACCGGGGTCCGAACCCGATCCAACAGGGAAGATCGTTTAACCGGATGGAAATTTCGAGGGACTCGGCGGGACTCGGAATCCCGCGTGGCGGCATCAAGAACCTGAGCCAGTTATCGAGCACGGTTCAGCAGCAGGGATTCGCCACCGCAAAAGTTCGCACCGCACCCGTGGGGATCAGCTGGTGGAATCGCGGATATTCTTCACCGGCTTCGCAGGGAGGGGGATGGCATGGCGGCAGCACCTCCAGTGCCTCAGCCGCACATTCCAGTTCGGGTCATTCCAGCGGTCATCGTTAGAACGAATACGCGAAAGCGCAAATACAGTTCAATCGCGTGCTGGTTGGAGCGAGTAATCGTGCTTGCCATCTCCCAGATGGCTAATCGCTAATCTAACAACGGCGAGTTGCCTCAATGGGACCCACAATCTTATTCAGGATCGATGAGTAGGCCCCGAATGATCGACGCAGTTGCTGCATTGCGGTAATTAGAGAAATGGATGCCGGGCGTCCCCGCCCGGCCTAACGGGCGAGACGCCCGTTCTCCATTTATTATTTCTTCGCGTTCGCGGCTTCGTCCTTCAGGTAGTTCGCGCTCAGGGTGGCTTTCTTCTTGGCCAATTCGATTAGCGTCGGATAAAACTGCACAAACGTTGTGTCCACCGCGGCGTGTTGTTCGTGGCAGGAGTAGCACGCAGCCTCCTTTGGCACCTGCTTCGCGGGACCATCGCTGTCGAAGCCAAAGAAAGCCCACTTGCCGGGAAAACGCGATTCATCTTTAACGTGAACTTCCCGGCCCATCAGGTTCGATGTCTGATAGTGGCCGCTCTTGTTGATCGAGGCCTTGCTTCCCGCCATGCGCGCCTCGAGCACCAGCATGGTCTTGTCAGGCCAGGTGCCAGTTTGAAGGAATGCTTTGTACGCGTCAGGGTTCACAAAAACGTTGTCGAACATCGAGTGGTCCATCCCCATTGCGTTGGGACTGTAGCTCATGTCGACGCCGGAAGTCAGATAGATCCACTCACGGTAGTTGGCGGGAAACAGGAGACGGCCATCCGCGGTATACATCGGTGTCTGGGCAGTGGAAGTATTTTCATTGGCCTGTGCGGCCGTAGTCTTTGAGTCGTACTGCGCAGGGAACAGGAAAGCAAGGCAAAGCAAAATCCAAGTACGCACGGTTTATATCCTCCTCGTATTGTAAGAATCGTAAGCGGTTCTCATTCTTGCCGAAGCGCGGCGAAGGGATCGACCAGCGTCACCCGGTGCGCGGGCAGGAAACATGACAATCCCGCCACCGCAACAAAAAGCAACGAGACCCCTACAAATGTGGAGATGTCAGTTGGGCTCGTGGCGTACAGCAGCGACGAAAGCAGGCGCCCCACAACCATCGCGCCGATCAGTCCCAGCGCGGTTCCAGCCAGAGCCACAACCAGACCCTGCCGGACCATCATGCGAACCACCGAACTCTTCGATTGTCCCAGGGCCATGCGGATTCCCAGTTCGCGCGTTCGCTGGCTGACTGTTAGGGCCATGATGCCGGCAATGCCGCTGGCGCTGATCACCAGAGCCAGCCCCGCAAATATGCCCAGCAGAATCGTGGTGATGCGCGGCGAAGCGACTGATTCGTGCTGCAGGCGCTCGAGCGTTTCCACCTGATCCACGGCCAGCTGCGGATCCACGTCGTGAAGCGCTTTACGAATCAGCGGCACCATGCTCATGGGATCGACCGTGGTGCGCAGCAGCAGGCTTCCGGCAAATCCCGCTTGATCCGCCGGCAAATAGGCTTCGTCACCGACGGCTCGATCGAGCCCGTATTCTCGCGCGTCTCCGACCACCCCGATGATCGTGATCCAGGTCTTTCCTCCATCAAAACTGATTCGCTTGCCCACGGGGTCTTCGGACGCAAAGCGGTGGAGCGCCATGGCCTGGTTGACGATCGCGACTTTCATCGCATTGGCATCATCATGGTCGGTGAACGTCCTTCCCCCGAGGAGCGGCTGCCGGATCGTCTCAAAGTAGCCAGGACTCACCGCGTTCGCATCCAATCGCGGCTGCAAGTCACCGCTCGACAGCGGTCTTCCTTCGATATCAAAGCTCACGCTCCCCGGCCCGCTCGTGAGGGCCAGTGGGCTGAATGGAAAGTTTGAAGCGAGAGCAGCGGACTCTACGCCGCCGACCGCGCGAACACTGCGCAGGACGTCGTCCCCCAGAGCCACAAATTGCGCGGTTTGCGTGTAGCGGGAGAAGTTGGGACTCAGGTTCAGAGTAAGCACCCGTTCGGGACTGAAGCCGGGGTCCACGCTCAACAGCTTCTCGAAACTGCGAATCATCAATCCGGCGCCGATCAACAGCATGAAGGACACGGCGATCTGTACCACCACTAACCCCGCCCGCAGGCGCTGTCGCCCCCCGCTGCTGGTGGCCTGCCCGGTCCCCTGTTTGAGAGCATCGGAAACCCGCTCCCTTGAGGAAAGCGCTGGCACAAAGCCGAACAAAAGTCCTGACAGAACCGATACTCCCAACGTGAAGGCCAGCACCACGCCGTCGATTCGCACTTCGTGAGCGCGCGTGGTGAAGCGCGCCGCGAATTTCACCAGCAACGATAGAGTGGGATAAGCCAGCTCCAATCCCAACACTCCGCCCGTTACTGAGAGCAGCATCGTCTCGGTGAGCAGTTGGCGCACCAGGCGGGCCCGGGTCGCGCCCAAAGCGCTGCGCACGGCCAATTCGCGCTCACGTTTCAGAAGCCGGGCCAGCATGAGGTTGGCGACGTTGGCACAGGCAATCAGCAACACGAAACCGGCCGCGCCCAGCAGGACCAGCAGCGTAGTCCGCGCCCGGCGCGTTAGATCTTCCCGCAGTGGCGCCACGGCAACCCCATAGCCATCTGCCTTCGGATAGACATCTGGATTGGCGGCCTCGATCCGGCTCGCGATCGTGGAAAGGTCCGCTTGCGCCGTTGCCAGCGCAACCCCCGGTTTCAGTCGCCCAAACACTGTCATCATGCGGGCCTTGCGGTTGGCCATGAAAGCCTGGGACGAACGGAACGGACACTGCGACGTGGGCATGTAGACGTCGTTTTCCTCTGGATATTGCGGCACCGGCGGCAGCACACCAATCACAGTGTGCGGCCGGTTGTTCATATGAAAAACTTTGCCGACGATGTTCGCATCACCACCCTGATGGCTCTGCCAGTACTGATAGCTCAGCACCAGGACCGCGTCTGCGCTTTGCGACTCATCGCTAGCCAGAAAGGTCCGGCCCAGCAATGGTTTTACTCCCAGAACATCGAAGAAATTCGCCGAGACCACCGCCGTTCTCACGCGTTCCGCGCTGTCATCCCCCAGCAGCAGAAAATACATGCTGTGATACTCCACCACGGCATCAAGCGTCTTGATCTGCTCGCGATAGTCCACCACTTCCTTGTAGGAAAATGGAATGTCAGGCAATTGCCCGCGGGCGCGTTGGTGCACGACCACAACCTGGCCGCCGTGCGCATAAGGCAGCGGTCGCAACAACACGCCGTACACCACGCTGAAAATCGCGGTGTTCGCGCCAATGCCCAGCGCCAGCGTCAGCACCACCAGCAGGGAGAAGCCGGGATTGTTGCGCAGCACGCGTACTCCGTAGCGCACGTCCTGCAACACGCTTTCCAGCCACATCCCGGCGCGCACGTCGCGCACCTGTTCCTTGACCTGTTCCACTCCGCCGAGTTCAAGCTTGGCTGCGCGACGCGCGGCTTCCGGCGCCATCCCGCATTGGATCTTCTCCTCGGTCAGCAAGTCGAGGTAAGAAGACACTTCCTGGTCGAGTTCCTGCTCGTTCTCCCGCCGATGTGACAGGTTGCGAAACCAGCTGGCAAATCGTGACAGCCATCGCATGGTCGGATCTCCTGCCTACGGAGTCTCAAGCGCATGGGAAATGGCGAGCGAAATCCGTCCCCAACGCTCGGTTTCGGTTTCAAGCTGTCGGCGGCCCGCCTTGGTGAGGCGATAATACTTGGCCTTCCGGTTGGTCTCGGATTCCCCCCACGTGGAGGTGAGCCACCCTTCCTGCTCCATGCGGTGCAGGGCCGGGAACAGCGATCCTGGTTTCACCTGAAAGGTTTCCCTGGTGATCTGCCCGACGCGCCTGGCGATGCCCAGGCCATGCATTTGCTGCAGGGCAAGTGACTTCAAGATGAGCAAGTCGAGAGTCCCCTGAAGCAACGGGGTTTGTTCTTGAGCCATGTCCATACTCCTATAGACGTTCTGTAGAACACAAAGTTAGCGCGTCCCCTATAGAATGTCAATAGAAGGCGCCGTTGCGATCAAATCGAGCTGCTCGATGACGCTTGCGCCCCTAGGTAATGTTCTCCGCAAGGAATAAATCGCGTATACTTGATTCAGCCCTTAACCACGAAGATCATCGCAACCAACCCTGCGCCTTCGCGATTGAGAAGACTCAAAAGCTGAGGTGTGGCAGGAGATATCTATGTCGTTAATCAATGGAGACAAGTCCCGAGCCCATCGTGAACGGAAGCAGAACATTCAGCGCCGGATACGAACTCATGCACTACTCCAGGCCGAGGCTGCCAAAACGAAACCAGCGGGCGCGCCCAAGAAGGTGAAATCCGCCGTCCATCCTGGGCCGGTCGCGCAATAGATCGTGAAAGACCGGAACTGACGGATGGTTCGGATGGATCGCAACCCGCAAAATCATCGCTGGAGGTGGGTATGGCTGGTCGAAGTCGTTCAAGCTTTAACAAACGCCAGAAGGAACGCTCGCGTCAGGAAAAGCAGCGCGAAAAGCTAGAAAAAAGGCAGCAGAGAAAGGCGGAGAAGCAATCGGGCGTCCCCGGCAGTGCAGACGATTTCGGGCATAACGATTTCAGCTTGGCGGAGGATTTTGAAGAGTCATCGGAGGAAACTGTCGTCTCCAACGCGGAAGAGTAGACCCTCGATCTCTCGCGATGCCCACGTAGACCCGGACGCCTCGTCCAGCGGCCGTCCGAGACTCCGCGGCGAAGAATTTCACTTCCTGCCCAGGAACGCATGTTTCGCCGTTCTGCCCGAGGCTTGCCATAGCTTGAAAATCTCGAACACGATTACCGTGCCATAGGTGACCGCAATCCAAACGCTGACGGCCTCGATCGGCAACCGGGCCCAGGCTCCAATCGACAAGCCCAGCATTTGTCCAGGCTGGTAGCCCCACCATTGGTAGGGCACGGCCAGAGTCGCCTCCCACAATAAGCTCACTAGCAGGATGAAGAAAAGGGTCAGGCTGAAGGCCCGCCAATTGATGAACGGCCGGGCCGTCGGAAAGAAGCTGACTGCGGGAACGAAACCTCCAAGCACCAGCACGGTAAAGTAACCTGGGAAACCGTCCGGATACGGGGAGAACATTTTCTTGTAGACCACCGCCATCGCGATCAGGACAACACCCACGATCGCGGATGTCCGATGGAACTGGAACAGGCGAGAAATCTTGTTCGCTTCGCCCGCGTAATTTTGAATGTTGTAGGCGGCCAGCCAGAATTCATCCAACCAAACATAAAGCAGCAACACGCAGAGGAAGCCGGTGAAGTAGAAGATGTACTCCTCGACCGGAACCGGAGTGCCCAGGGCCGGCGCTCCGATCCCCAGGGTTGCCCCTGAGTTGGGGAAAACGAAGAACCGCTGGGCGAAGAAGAAATCCAGCCCGAAACCAATGGGCACGAGAATGCCAATGGTTCGCCAGAAAGCTCGCCGCGGAATCTCGACGCCTTCGGCGGGCAGGAACCAGAAGGCGATCACCACAATCGGAACTATGAACAGCAGCAAGCTCCAGCTATAGCCGTGCGGGGTCGGGTCGGAGTTCGACACCTGCAGCGTCCCCGGAGAGCTTACCGCGCGCAGCGTGATCGTGGCCGGGACCGCGATCATGGCCAGCATAGCCGCGACAATCCAGGCGCTCAGGCGCGGGCTGGGATCTTTGCCGGAGACGCGGGCGCACATGAAGGCGATCCTCCTGAAGTCAGTATGAGGCTCGGAGAATTCTACTCCCGACCTATGTGGCGCGGGCGCCCTCGCCCGCGTGTTGAAGCATCAGATATGGGATTACCCACGAAGTGTAGCGCGGACACTCCTGTCCGCGGACCTAGCGCGCTAACCCCAGCGGGGTGGCAGCGCCTATGCGAGGCGTGAATCGAAATGAAGCCTTGGAGACAGGGTTGGAAGCCATTCCCTTTTCGCGGCTCCTGTCGAGCTGCGCTCGACTGGACGGGTCAGAGACCCGTCCCCACACAGGCGTTTCCGACATTGACTGTGCTTGGCAAACGACTTCATCGCACTACCACGCCGGCGTAGCCGACTACCATTTCGCGGTCGCCGGAGACGTCGCCGGAGGTGGCGTACTTGATTAGTTCGGCGGAGGTTGCACCCAGGCGCTTGGCGGCGGTCAGCATTACGACCGCTGGGCCGAAGCCGCACATGCTTATTTCTTCGCGCATCACTACGTCGAATAGGCCGCGGGCATCGAGGGCCAGCATGCGCTCGATGGCTTTGTGGTCTTTCACGCGGGTGATGGCGTCGCTCTCATAGTGGTTCATGTCGCTCGAGGCTACGATCAGGATTCTTTCGGCTTGCGCGTGGACCGCGGCGGCTATGGCTTCGCCTAGTTTTTCCAGAGTGTCGAAGCGTGCCGTGCCCAGGGCAATGGGCACGAAGGTGAAATCGGGACGACGGGCTTGGAGGAATGGCAACTCGACCTCGATGGCGTGCTCGTTGCGATGGGCATCGGCGTCCTCGGTCAGAGACGGAAATCCTTTCTTCAGGGCATCGGCCAGAGGCGAATCGATTGGGGCTTGACCGAGCGGGGTTTCCCAAGTGCCGCTGCTCATGATGGCGAGGGGGTGTCCTTTGCCGGTGTGGTTGGGACAGAGGATGATGATGCGCTGGGGCAGGTCGACCTGCGCGAAAACGGCTCCTGCGACTGTCCCTGAGTACATGTAACCGGCGTGTGGAGCTACGCAGCCCAGGGCTGGGGCGGGGACGGTTTGGGGCGAGAGGTAGGATTGCACATCGTAAAACAGGATATTCGGGTCGCCTGGGTAGAAGCGTCCGGCAACTGCGGGGTGGCGCACGGTCGCGTGCATTTTGCACCTCCTTTTGGGATGGTGGGAGGTATTCGACGTTGTGGTCCCATAGCGGTTTAAGAAAGACGATAACCACAAAGGACCCTAAGGTGCACAAAGGAAATCACGAACCTGCCGCTGCCAGCAAGGCTCGAAATAATCCTGCGCTCTTTTCCAGCGACAAGGCCTCGGCGCGTATGGTCGGTTTTACTCCGGACTTTTCCAGAGCTGCGCGCAGCACCGCGGGTTGATAGTCTGATTTCAGATTGTTCCAGAGCGTCTTCCGCTTCTGGCCGAACGACTTTCTTAGAAAATCGATGAAGCCTGCCTCGGGCACGCCTAAGCCTTCGATGCGCGAAGCGATGATAAGCCGGACCACCGTAGAGTAGACCTTGGGTGGCGGGGAAAACGCGTCCGGGGACAGGGTGAACAGCTTCTCGACGCTGGCATAGAGCTGAGCCGTGGCCGACAGCAGGCCGTACTCGCTCGTCCCTGGACGGGCGGCGAGGCGGTCACCGACTTCGCGCTGCACCATGAGCACGATGGTCTCAAAGTACTTCCGGTAGGCGAACAGGCGCAGGAGGATGTCCGACGTAATGAAATAGGGCAGGTTACCCACCACCTGCACCCGTTCCGGTTGATGGTTCATTCCCGGACGCGTGCTGCCGGGCTTGGGTCCGAACAGGGTGTCGAAATCGATGGCGAGGATGTCGCCCTCGATGACCTCGACGTTGGGGGTGAGAGAGAACTTCATGCGGAGTTGGGCGGCCAGAACGCGATCGAGTTCAATGGCGATGAGCCGCCGGGCTCGCCGAGCCAGCAGGGAAGTCAGGGCGCCACGCCCGGCTCCGATTTCGAGCACCGTGCTTTGCGAGAGGTCGCCAAAGGCCTCGGCGATACGTACTGCGGCGGAGGGGTCGACGAGAAAATGCTGGCCCAATTTGGGCGTTCTCGGAGCCGGACGCGCGGCAGATACCTTTGGCACATTGACCCTCTTTCTTTCTGACGACTACACTGATCTCACCCCGCTAGTGTTCGTGCGCAGGAGTGGCGTCGAGCGATGGCGCCCTTCTATCATAACTTGCGGCATGATAACTTGCGCCGATCCCGGGTCATAATTAGGAGGATGGTTTCATGCATATTGCTTTTGCTGCATCGGAATGCGTGCCTTTTTCGAAAACTGGTGGATTGGCCGACGTTGTGGGTGCTTTGCCGCGAGCCTTGGTCGCCGCGGGACATCAGGTCAGCGTATATCTCCCTCGCTACCGCCAGACCAAGCTTCCCGATGCGCAGACGGCGGTCCGCAGCATTACCGTGCCTTTTGATGACCGTTACCGATTTTGCTCGGTGGTGACTGGTGGCAGTCATTCGGGCGTGCACTTTTTCTTCGTGGACTATCCTCCTTATTTCGACCGCGAGGCGCTGTATGGAACTTCCGCCGGCGACTATCCCGACAACGCCGAGCGCTTTGCAATGTTCTCACGGGCGGTGCTCGAAGCCTCCAAGATTCTGGGCATCCCCAATGTTTTCCATTGTCACGACTGGCAATCGGCCCTGATTCCTGTGCTGCTGCACACACAGTACGCCGAAGATCCTGCCTTCCGCGACGTGGGCACGGTTTTCACTATTCATAATATGGGATATCAGGGCTTGTTTCCGCCGGATACTTTGCCGCTGCTTACTCTGCCTTGGGACTTGTTGACCATCGATAAGATGGAATTCTTTGGTCAGGTAAACTTCCTCAAGGGCGCACTGGTGTATGCCGATTTCATTACCACAGTGAGCCGGAAGTACAGTCAAGAAATCCAGACGGCGGAATTTGGATTTGGCCTGGAAGGGGTGCTGCGTTCTCGGGCTGCGACGGTGACCGGAATTCTCAACGGTGTGGACTACGATGAGTGGAGCCCGCAGGCCGACAAATTCATTGCCGCCAAGTACTCGCCCGAGGATTTGTCGGGCAAAGCCAGGTGCAAACAGGATCTGCTGGCGGCTTTCGGTGTAGCCCATCCTAATTTGAGTCTGCCGGTGATCGGGATCGTCTCCCGGTTCGCGGCGCAGAAAGGGTTCGACCTGATCGCGCAAATCATGGAACGGCTGGCGCGCGAGGAGATGATCATCGTCGCGCTGGGCAATGGCGACAAGCAATACGAAGAGATGTTCGCCCGCATGGCGAAACAGTTTCCGCACAAGATCGCGGTCAAAATCGCTTACGATAACGCGCTGGCGCACAAGATTGAAGCCGGGAGTGACATGTTCCTGATGCCTTCGAAGTATGAGCCCTGTGGCTTGAATCAGATCTACAGCCTCAAGTACGGCACCGTGCCGGTGGTGCGCGCCACCGGCGGGCTCGACGACACCATCGATCCCTGGGACGGGCGCACCGGCAAGGGAACCGGCTTCAAGTTCACCGACTACAGCGGCGAGGCTCTGTTGCTGACCATTAAGGAAGCCTTGAAGGCTTTCCGCGATCAATCTTCCTGGCAGACGCTGATGCGCAATGGCATGAACAAAGATTTCTCCTGGAATGCTTCGGCCAAGGAGTATGTTCGCGTCTATGAACGGGTGCGGCAGGCGCGGACGGCTCAGCATCCGGTGCTGACGGCGGTTTAGACTGCGGCTAAACGTCGTCGTGTCCCAGAAGCGCCGGCGTTCAAAATGGGAAGGGTGCCTGTCCTCAAAAATGACATTGGTTGGCACGAATCTTGACAAGCGGATACGTATGTTCTAACCTGCAACTCGCCGCTATTTGTTGACCTTTCTTGCGGTGCTTTCTAATCTTGTGGGTTTCTTTCAGGCCGAGAGAGTAGACCGACGGTCGCTCCCGCCCCCTGCCACATCCAAATCCCGCGCCTTTCAGAGTGAATGAAACGACGCGGAGCTTGTCACTTTGGTGCAGCGACGACGCGGGCATCGCAACGGCTCGAAGGTCGCTCAGTTTCAAAGGAGGCTCCTGGCGTGAAGGTTCACCTGATCAATCCGAGCAGTGTGTCATTTGGGACGGCAGTCATCACTCCGCGCTGGCAGTATGTACTGGCAGCGGCGACCCCGAAAAGCTTTGGCGATCCTATTCTTGTGGACGAAACTCTATTGCAGTTGCGTCCCGACTCGATTCAGGCCGGGGATGCGGTCGGGATTGGCATTCACACCGCGAATGCGCTGCGTGGCTACGAGATTGGCACGATGGCGCGCAGCCGGGGTGCGTATGTGATTTTCGGTGGAATTCACGCCACACTTTATCCCGAGGAAGCGCTGGAGCTAGGAAGAGCGCATTCGGTGGTGAAAGGTGATGGCGACATCGCGTGGGGACGGGCGCTTGCCGATTGCCGCGAGGGAGTTCCGCGGGCCATCTACGTCGGAGGCCAAATCGAAGCCAGCGAGTTTGTTGCCGCGCGCTGGGATCTGATTCCGCGCAACCGCTACATGTGGGCCTCCGTACAGACGGTCCGTGGTTGTCCCAAGCATTGTTCTTTTTGCTCGGTCTGGCGCACCGATGGCCAGCGGCCCCGCCAGCGCGCTTCCGATGTGGTGATCGAGGAAATCGTGCAACTGCGCCGGCTGGGCTTTCGTTTTATCGCGTTGGCGGACGATAACTTCTATCCCGTTACCTTGACCGATCTTAGCTTGGCGACTCAGCAAAAGAACACGGCCCGGCTGAATGAACTGAAATCCATACGAGCGGAACGGTTTGAGCTGATGTCTCGTCTTGCGAAGCTCCCCGATGACATGGTTTTCTTTACTCAAATCACGATGGAAGCGGCTGAAGATCTCGAATTTCTCGATGCCATGAAAGCCGCGCGCATCAAGGGCGCGCTGGTCGGCGTGGAATCGGTTACCCCGCAAGGATTGAAAGATGTCTACAAGGATTTCAACCTGGCGGGTGACAAACTCACCGAGCAACTGCGGACATTCCGGCGTCACGGTGTGCACGTGCTCGGCTCTTTCATTTTTGGCTTGCCCAGCGACCGTCCAGAAACTTTTGCGGCGACGGCCGCTGCCGCCATCAGCGCGGAATGCACGTTTGCACAATTCGTAATACTAAGCCCCTATCCCGGGACCGTGGATTTCAATCGCTGGGAAAAGACGCTGGGCGACAACCCACCAACCATTGCCGGAATTCCGCTCACCCGGCGCTGGCTCATACCGCAGGCGCTGCGTCCCAAGCTGTATTGGGACCATCCGGTGATGTCGGGTGAGGAAATTCGATCTCGAACTCAAGGTGTGTGGGATAGTTTTTATAGCTGGGGGCCTATCTGGAAGCGTTCGAGCTTCATCAAATCCAAGCGTGGCCGGTTGGCCTTTGTGCTGATCTCCAGAATTTATCGGATGATGTATGCGGATACCGGCATTGCCACAGACAGCGCGCGCGTCACCTGGTCCGGACGGTGGACGCGGTGGATGGCTAAGCCTTGCCGGCATCTCTTCGCGGGCAGTCCAATGCCCGATCTGGAAGTGCCTGGAGCTCGGCAGCCGGATCTCGAGTCGCCATCGTTGGTTCCGTTGTCGTCGTGAGTGAATGACGTTCAGCGATTGACGAACCCTCGCCACCGATATTCGCCGTTGCTTCGCTGATACAATTCCTCCAGCAATCTCCTGTCGGCCCCTTATGTCCGCGCTGCTCAAAACCATCTTCCACGTCGACATGGACGCGTTCTTCGTCTCAGTGGAAGAACTGTTTGATCCTGGGCTCAAGGGCAAAGCCGTAGTCGTCGGAGGGCAGCGTGACGAACGTGGCGTAGTCTCGGCAGCATCCTATGAAGCGCGCAAGTTCGGCGTGCACTCAGCCATGCCGCTGCGCACCGCGGCCAAGCTTTGCCCGCACGCCATCTTTGTGAATGGCCACCCGGAGCGGTATCGCGAGTGCTCCGAGAAAGTCTGTCGCGTGCTGACGTCGTTTTCGCCGCTGGTCGAGATGGCATCGATCGACGAAGCTTATCTCGACATGACCGGTACCGCGCGTCTGCATGGCCCACCCTTGTGCGCAGCCCATGCTCTTCATCAGAAGATTAAGTCAGACACGCAGCTGAACTGCTCAATCGGCATTGGTAGCACGCGCCTGGTCGCGAAGGTATCGTCGGCAAAGGCTAAGCCGAATGGGATTCTGTGGGTCCTTCCCGGTGAAGAAGCTAGATTTCTCGCACCGCTAGACGTCCGTGATATTCCTGGTATTGGTAAAGTGATGGAGGAGAATCTGAAACGGCTGGACATCAGGACCGTCGGCGACCTGGCACGTTTCCAAGCAGCGGGGCTGGAGGACATGTTTGGAAAATGGGGGCTGGCGATGGCCGGCAAGGCCCGGGGAGAAGATGCTGGGGGATGGTTCGCGAACGAGGTGGGTGCCGATACCGATGCCAAATCAATCAGCCACGAACACACCTACAACGAAGACACCGCCGACCCCGAGCAGATCGAGTCCACCTTAATGCGGCTCTCGGAGATGGTGGGCCGCCGTCTGCGTGAAAACCGATTACACGCGCGCACCATCCAACTCAAGCTGCGCTATAAGGATTTCACTACCATCACGCGCGCCCATAGCTTGCCCACGCCCACTCAGCTCGACACCGAAATATTCGAACAGGTGCGCGCGTTGTTTCGCAAGAACTGGCGCCAGGGAGCTAAAGTGCGGCTCCTGGGAGTACATGCGTCGTCATTCCAGAATGAATCGAAACAGGAAGACTTATTGGAAGGCGCTCGGCGACAACGCTGGCAGCAAGCCCTCTCGGCCGCGGATCGCCTGCGCGACAAATTCGGCGAGTCGAGCGTGTCCCTGGCCACCGGATTGAAAGGCGGCTTCCGCGAACGCACCCACGAGAACCCCGCGGGGCTGCCGGGCAAGGGGAAAATCAAAGAATAGAGAAGCCATCAGCCGGAGACGTAGGACGCTTTCTACCAACTAGGTGGTGTCCTAATTCTAATTTTCGGAATTTCCCGTAAGAGAATCAATCGGGCTTGGCCTCCGCTCGGTTCAATACGCAAACTATTTTGAGGCGGCCGCGGCTATCTCCACTGGATGAAGCCTTTCACCCAAGTCGCCGCGGGGCAGATACCGACCGGATAGCACGACCGCACGAATCTTACGAGTGTTAGAACCGATAACGAAACGCGAACTGAAATGTCCGCGGACCGTTTAATTGGTTGATGGACTGAAGCGTCTGGAAGCCTGCATTGGGCACCAGGAAGCAGGTCTGATTGAGCGTGGCTCCGTCACCGCAGTTGGCTCCCACCGGGTTGTACTGCGTCTGGTTGATTCCGCCGCCGGCTTGTACGAAATAATTGGGATGGTTGAACAGGTTGAACGCCTGCGCTTGCATCTCGATTATGTGTCGCTCGGTGATGTGGAATGCGCGGGTCAATCCGAGATCAATTTCGTCGATCCAGGGACCGTAGAACGAGTTGTAGTCGGGGCCAGGGACCGGGCCGGCGCCTGCAATTCCGGCGGCGGTGTTGACCGTGGATTCGTTTATGGCGCTGTCATTGATCGTGAAGTTTCCGCTGGAGCCGCAACTCGGGAGATTGGGGCCGGTGCAGGAGCTAGACAGCAGTCCCGTGTAGGGCCTGCCGGAATTGAATTGCATCACCGTGCTGATGGTCCAGTGGGATAGCAGATGCCGTGCGAAGTCGTTTTGGAGTCCCGCAGCCTGCGGAGCATAAACAGCCGCGACGGAAAGGCGATGGCGCTGATCGAGCAGCGTCGGCCCGTAGGTGGGGCTCAAATCGAACTGGTTGTTGAAGTCCGCTCCAGTCTGCACTCCCTTGGAGAAAGTGTAGGACGTCATCAGAGAAAGCCCGTGTGCGACCCGCCTTTGAATTTGCACGTAGAGAGAATTGTAATTATTCACGCCGGGGCTGATTAGCGCGTTGATCTGGCCGACCGCAGATGTTATGCGGCCCTCGGTGAGCAGGCCACTGTCAAGATTCGGTGCGGAGTGGGCGATCCGCCGCAGACGGCTGGGGAGGGATCGGGCGAACCGGGCGTACCTTGGCCAACGCCGGCAGGGCATACGTAGTACGTCGTGGTGCCAGTGGGCGGCACGAGGTTCTTGTCGTAAGCGCTCGAGGCTAGCAGATGCACGCCGTGAGTCCACATAGTTCCCACCGTGATCGTGGTGTTTGAAATCAGCTCGCGCTGAATTTCGAGGCTTGACTCGAGAACGTAGGGAATCCGAAAGCTGGGATCCACAATGGAGAGGTTCGAGCCGGCTCCGAACGAAGAGGTGTTGGTGAGAGAGTTGGGGAAAACGGGGGTCTGCTGATTCGGTGCGAGCGCGGAATTGAAGGGAACAAAGGTTGTCGCCTGTTGCGAGGCCAGACCATTCGCGATTACCGAGCTCTCGTAGTTGATGCCGTCCAGGATTTCGCGGAAGATCCCGAAACCACCGCGCACGACTGTCTTCGAGACCGGCTGGTAAGCGAAACCGACGCGCGGTGCAAGCCGGTTGTATTGATTGGGAAATTGTCCCGTCAACCGCGCCACGAGCGGATCACCGACAGTAGTGTTGGACCTGGGCTGCGGGTAAACCTGGAAATCCTCGCGCAGGCCGAAATCGAGCGTCAGATTCTTCAGCACTTGAAATTTATCCTGGACGTAGAAACCGTAATAAGGAAAGGTGAAGGGGAACGTGGGAGTTCCAGCGGCCTGGTTGAAGAAACTGTACCGGTCCAGGGCAAAGCTGGCGGGACTGGAAAATGCAAACGTCCCGTCGAAATTTCCGGGGAAGAAATCGGTCACGTGCGTGCGATTGAAGTCGAAGCCGAAATTCAACGTGTGGCGACCGGCAACGTAGGTGACGTGGTCGTTGAGCTGCCATTGGAACTCCTTGTTATCGCCCTGCGAGAACGTGGGATTGCCGAGCTCAAAGAAGCTGGGTGAAAAAAATTCTATTTGACCCAGGGTGGGAGAAGTGAGCCCAGAGGGCGTTGCAATCTGCTGGTCGCGCAGAAAACTCACGGAGACGTCATTAAGGATGGCCGGGCCGAAGGTGTGCGTCCAATGCACGCTGGCATGGTGGTCGCGAACAAAGTTATTGGGAAGAGCTTCCGCCCCAAAGGTGGCTACCGGGTTGAACGTGATCTCGCCGCCCGGCGAGTTGAAGCGGCTATAGTTGTAGACGAAAGTCAGATGGTCGGCCGCGGTGGCTTGCCAATCCAGCTTGGGGAAAAACGACAGATTGTCGGCGCGCCGCGCCCGCTGAACCAGGTTGCGGTCAATCGCGCCCAGCGCGTTCGAAACCTGCTGCAAGTAGAGGGGAAAGTTTGGGTCCCCTGGTAAGGGTGCGGCGGAGAAGCCTTGGGGCACCGGATAAAGCGCATTCGGAGCGGGCAAGGTCGTTCCACCCGGTATGCCGAAATTCTGCTGTAGGTTGCCGGGGAGGGCAAGGCTGCTGTAGGCGGAATTGATGACGGAAATCGGCTGCTTTCGCCGTTGTTGCTCGTAGTCAAAATAAAACCAAGCGGCATGATGGACGATGGGCCCGCCGAAGTCAGCGCCAAACTGCTGCAGCACGTCGAGCGGTCGAGGTATTTTATTCGCCTTATCGATCGCATCGTTCGCGTTGCCCACGCCAGAGTTACGGTTGTAATAGAATGCGTCGCCGTGAAATGAATCGGTCCCCGACTTGGTTACGGTATTGACGAACCCCGCGCCCGCGCCTCCGTACGCAGCGTTGTAAGGATTATCCGTTACCTGGAATTCCTGAATCGACTGCTCGCCGAAGACGTAGGGCACACGCGTCCGGCCGCGGGCTTCGCCAAAATAATTGCTGGTTGCGTTGGCTCCGTCCACGGTGAACGAATTCGAGCCGTTGCCATTGGCGTAGCCGGAATCGGCCCCGCCCTGCTGGCCGGCCATGCTCACCAGGCCGAAATCGCCGTCCGCATTCGCATTGGGAGTGAGCAGCACGAAGTCGGTATACCGGCGGCCGCTCAGCGGTAAGTTGTCAATCAAGTTTTGATTCACGACGGTGCTGACCGTGGATTCGGTCGTCCGTATCAGCGGCGCTTCAGCGCTAATCGTCACCGATTGCGTGAGATCTCCCACTTGTAGCGTCACGTTCCCAGCCGTGTTTTGCCCGACCTGAACCAATACATTGTCAATGATCGTCGTCTTGAACCCAGCCTGGCTGACGCTGATGGTGTAGGCGCCGACGCTCAGCGACGAAAAACTGTAAAACCCCGTGCCGTTAGTTTTCGTAGTCAGCTTCACCCCCTCAGCGACGCTCTTCGCCGTTACGGTCGCGCCCACGATCACTGCGCCGGTCTTATCCGTCACCTGGCCTGAAATCGAGCCGGTGGAAATGGCATTCTGAGCAAAGGCGTGGAGAGAGAGACTAAGGAAAACAAATAGCGCTAGCCGGAAAGCTATGCTTTTCATTGGTGGCTCCAAGTGCCGTTAAAAGGCAAATTATTTTGGTGAAAATCGGCTTGAGACGGAGGCATCGCCAAAAGGAATCCAGGCTTCTCCCCAATCCCGATTTCCTTCTTGGCCCCGAAATTGTCGCCATTTTACACCCAGGCTCGGTTGGAATAAAGAAAAAGTATCTTACCAACCTGTGCGAGATTCGCGGAGGGGCTCGCCAGGCCCGATCACTACCATCCTTTCGCGGATGGTCCGCTCGGATCAGCGGCAGCACCGAGATGGTTCTCGGGACTAGCTGGAATAGTTCCGGAGGCGGTAGTGCAACTCCGATTGATTTGCGAACATGCCGTCGATTCTTTTCATGATCCGTTCGGCCCATTGCCAAACCTAGACGAACATGAAAATGATTGCAGTGATCGAATTGAACCGCTAGAGTCAACGAAGGTACTCGTCGTCAGAGCGAAAGTCAGTAGAATTAAGTTAAGTAGAGCGGCGTGTGAGGTTCTGTGATGAAGAGCTCAGAGATGGAAGATGCCCTTGAACGGGGCCGCTTTCTCAATGCGGTTGCGCTGCAAAATGCCGTCTTGTGCGCCGAATGCGAGGTGGTCACGGACAGCCCCCACGATACTTGTCTGGTCTGCGGGAGCCGCTCGCTTTTCAACATAGCTCGTATGTTCGGCGGGAGCCTGCCTAAGAACCGGGCAACCCGCATCGAAGCGGAGACACAGGAACCCCGCGTGCAGGAACTGGTGCTGTCTTTTCCGAGAATGCACAGGGTTCGAAGGAAAGCGTAGAACTTATCTCGCAAATGTTTCAGCAGAATGATGGAACAGGCGAGGTAAGCATTTCCAGCAAGTTTTCCGCATTAAGCCAGTTCCAACTTTCTTGCCATGATATTCACAATCGGGGAGCGTCAAACGCGCGTCCATGATTCCTTGGGCTTGTCTGGATTGCGCCAGACCAACTGGGCCGGATCATGGATGACCCGGCCCAAGACTACAGCGGCTTTTTTACTTGAGGAGAATCTCTTGCAGCAGTTCCGAGCTGATGACTTCACGGATTTCGGCGCGCTTTTCGGAGAGCTGTTGGGCGGGTTGTTTGCCGCCGAGGATCTTGTCGCGAAGCATTTCTCCCTTGGCGGCGAGGCCGTCCATGGCAGCGTGGTTTTTGTATTCGACCGCGAGACAGAGGTCCCAATCTTCGAGATTGTTCTTGGTTTCCTTGAGGAACACTTTGTAATCCACAATTGTTCCGTTACGTTTCTGCTCCTCGAGAATGGGTTTGCTGGATTGGCGGAGGCTGGTGAGATAGGCGTCCATCTGGGTGGGCTTTACGCGAATCAGCGAGACCCGCCAGACGGGGCCCTCGGTGTAATGTTCTTGCGCGAGCACTGCGGGAGCGAGCAACAACAGGAAAGCGGCGAGACGGCAAATGGTTTTCACAGTGAGATCTCCTCAAATTGATTTTGGGGGAAACGGCGAGGAGAATCATACGCTTCGTGGAGTGTTTTGTATGTGAGATAAAGATAGGCGCGAAAACTGCCGAGCTTTGCTCGGCTGGACGGGTCGAAGACCCGTCCCCACACGAGCTTGCTGAAAGCTGAGAGCTGTTCTACGGTGCTTCGATCAGTTCCATTTTTCCGTCGCGGGTGCGGTGCAGGACCATGACTTTGCCTTTGGGGTCGCGGAAGACGAAGACGTCGCGATCGCGGAAGTGGGCTTCCTTGATGGCCTCTTCGAGGGTCATGGGGCGCATGGCGACGGCATCCTCGGATCGCACCAGGTGCACTTCGGTGGTGCGGGCCACGGCGGGGAACTTATGCACGATTACGTCAACCGAGGTTTGTTCGGACAGGCCTACGGCCACTCCCAGCGCCTCCTGGGATGCCTCCCCGTTCCATTTTCCAGCAGTGGGGGTTCTGGCACTCTGGTTCTTGGGGTTCGGGTTTTTGTGATTGTGGCGTTTCTTGGTGCGCCAGCGAGTTTTATATTTGACCGCCTGCTTTTCGAGATGGTCGAGCGCTTCGCTGACGGCGGAGGGCATATCGCCGGCCTGGGCGAGTCCGACCAGCGGTCCGTTGCGTGGGCTGATGGTGATCTCGGCCTTGTGTCTGCGCTTCTCGACCGCGAGGACAACCTTGGTTTCAAACTTGTCGGCCAGAATTTTGCGAATCTTGGTAAGGCCGGATTCAACGTCCTTGCGGATGGCGGGAGTGACTTCGTAATGCCTGCCGGTGTATTCCACGTTCATGAGCGCCCCTCCTTGGGATTCTTGCGATTTGGGCACGGCATAACCGGTACGAATTGGAGATTCGTAAGCCAAAGATGCCGGAGCTACGAACTCCTCACTTCTTTACTCTGCGCTGGTGGGTGCTCGGGATGCGCATATCTTCCCGGTACTTCGCGACCGTGCGGCGAGTGACCTGGATGCCCTGCGATTGTAGGATGCGGGTGATCTGCTCGTCGGTGAGCGGCCTGGCAGGATCTTCCTCCTCGATGAGTTTTTTGACGCGGCGTTTGAGGATCAGCAGGGAAGTGTTGCCGCCCTGGGGACCGTTGACGCTTTCACTGAAAAAGTACCGCAGTTCGAAAACGCCTTGGGGAGTGTGGGCGTATTTGCTGGACACGGCGCGGCTGACGGTGGAAGGATGCACGCCGATTTCTTCGGCGACCTCCTTGATCATCATGGGTTTTAGCTGGTCGATGCCTCTTTCCAGGAAATCCTGTTGCCGGGCCAGGATGCTGTAGCAAACTTTTGCGATGGTCTGCTTGCGCTGCTCGATGTTCTTGATGAGCTGAATGGCGCTCTTGTAGCGCTCCTTGACGTAATTGCGTGTGTCCTTATCGTTAGTGTCCTTGGTGAGCAGGCGCTTGTAGGCGGGGTTGAGGCGAAGCTGGGGAACGTCTTCGTCGTTCATGACCACCAGCCACTCGTCTCCGTGCTTCACGAAGGCTACGTCGGGTTCAATGAGGCGAGGCTGGGTTTTGTTGTAGCGCAGACCGGGGCGCGGGTCGAGGGTGCGGATGTAGTCGAGTGCTTGCTGAACGGCTTCGACGGGACGAGCCAGGGCGCGGGCGATTTCCTTGTATTGCTTGTTCTGCAGCGCCCGCAGATGCTGATCTACGATGGCGACGGCGTCGGTGAGGGTTTGGGCTGTGGATTCTTCGTTGCCGTTTCTGTGCAGTTCGTGCTGCTGTTGGTGGTAGCGCAGTTGATAGAGCAGGCACTCGCGAAGATCGCGGCATGCAACTCCGGGTGGGTCGAGTTGTCTTACGACTTCGATGGCTTCGTGGAGATCGGAGAGGCTGAAGTTGGTGTGGAATACGGGATGCGGTGCCGGTGTTGGCGACGGAGCGATTACCGATTGGGGTGCGACTTTTTCCCCCGCGGACGCTGGTGCGGTTTCGGCGGCGCTAGCGGCAATCTCTACAGCGTGCGATTCTTCACTCCAGTTTGGGGCCTCGGGGAAATCGTTGGCCACAACGTTCTCTGATTGCAAGGAATCGATTGCGGACGGGGCACGCTCGGTCGAAGCGGATTCGCTCGATCCAAATTCTGGTGAGGCGGGCTCCGAGGAATCAAGTTCTGACGAGGCCAGCTCGGACGAATTTGACTCGGACGAACTAATACCGAGGGCTGCGGCTTCCTTGAAAAGGTTTTCGGCTACGGCGGCGTCGGACTCGGGCGGTGCGGGCGGCGCAACCCCCATCATCTCTTCGTCGCTGGCGATCAGGTAGCCATCCTCGTTGAGATTGCCGATGATGAGTTCGACGGCTTCCTGCACCTCGGGACGCATGGAGATGGAACCCAGTTGCCAGACCAGGTGGTCGGTGAGACTGCCGGGCTTGGAGAGAAAATTCTCGAACGAGGGGCGCTCGATGTCCTCCATCTCGCGGGAGCTGCGATAGCCGGGATCGAGATAATCCTGGAAGAAAGAGCCGAAATCAATTTCTTCGAATGGATCTTTCTTTTCCGCGTCGGCGGCGGCCGTGGGGCTTTCTTCGATGGGGGCGTGGTCACGGTTCTCTTCCTGGCGATCAACGTCATCGAGCAGCGGAACCGACTCTTCCAACTCTTCGAGGACCGGGTTCTCCACCATCTCAGCGGTGATCATGTCCCGGAGCTCGAGCTTGTTGAGCGCGAGGACGCTGACCATCTGCACCAGGCCGGGGGTCAGGATCTGTCTCTGCGAGACCTTTAGACTTAGCTTGTGTTGCAACAACACCATGGTTCAATCATTCTTTCTGAACTTCGTTATACCAGCGGTGAAAACTGCTCTCTGCGGCAGCGTCTCACTCCCTCCGAGGGCAAGATGCCCTCGGGACAGCCGGCGAGACGCCGACGCTACACTAGCGAGAAACTCTGGCCCAGGTACACTCGCCGGACTTCGGGATCGCCGCCTAATTGCTCTGGTGTGCCTTGGCGGAAAATCCGCCCTTCATTAATTATGTACGCGCGGTCGGTGACTGATAGCGTTTCGCGCACGTTGTGATCGGTGATCAGCACGCCGATGCCGCTGGCTTTCAGATCACTGATAATCTTTTGCAGGTCGAGCACGGCGATGGGATCAATGCCGGAAAAAGGCTCGTCCAATAGAATAAAAGTCGGATTGATGCACAGTGCCCGGGCGATTTCTACGCGGCGCCGTTCTCCTCCGGAAAGGGCGTAGGCCCGGTTCTGGCGGATATGCTCGAGCCCCAGTTGATCGATCAGCTTCTCCATCTTCTCCCGGCGCTCATGCCAGGAGATGGACTGCGCTTCCAGAACCGCCAGGATGTTCTCCTCGACAGTGAGCTTGCGGAACACCGAGGCCTCTTGCGGGAGGTAGCTGATGCCGTACTGGCGCGCCCGGAGGTACATGGGGACGTCGGTAATGTCGTCGTCGCCGATTAAGACTCGGCCGGTGTCGGGGGGGATCAGGCCTACGATTACGTAGAAGGTGGTGGTCTTGCCGGCGCCGTTAGGTCCTAGTAAACCAACGACTTCGCCCTGCTCGACGCGGAGGCTGACGCCGTTTACAACCCGGCGGCTGCGATAAGATTTGCCGATTTCGTCTGTGGCCAGTGTACGCATTTATCGTGCCACTCGCGTTTGGGTGACGGTGGGGGATAAATTATTGCCTTCCACCAGCACCCTATCATCGTGCCTAAAGAAAGTCAACGAAATGCCTGTAATTTTGCCATGTTCGGCATCAAAAATGCTAGGCGGCCCCCCGGTCAGGACGAATTTGTCATCCGAGGCAGTGTAAGTGAGGAGGTCGCCGGTCGCGCGACGGTCTGGCTGGGTGATCACCACTTGCTCTCGGGCGACGATCCTGTCCAGTTTTCCCGCTCCGGAAAGCGGTTGATTTGCGGAGCCTCGGGCTTGGAGGAATGCGTCCATTTTTTTGGCGGTGATGGTGACGTCGGCGCCCTTGGCCGCAACGTCACCCTCGAAGTGTGCCTTGCGCTCGCTGTCGGCGTAGGTGAGGCGAGTGGAAGTGATGACGATCGGGATCGATTTTCCGTCCGTCTTTTCTTCTGATCGGTCGGCTTGAACTCTATCGGTTTGAACCCTGTCGTTTTGAACCAGGACCGTCGAGACGGTTTCGGACCCGGCTGATCCGAGCGCAACCATCGAGCGGTGATCGCGGTCGAATTCAATGGACTGGGCTTCGACGACGTTGGCATCCTGCCAGAGACGGGCGTCTCCAGTGTAGAGAGCGATGGCCGAAGTGCCATGGACGCTCATGGAGCGAGCGGTAACGTGGATGGGGCTGGACGAAGATAGAAGCGCACCACCGGGCTGCGGCTTCAGGTCGCTGTAGGTAGTTTTGACGTTGCCTTCGGCGAAGGCGTCTCCGGTGGCGCGATTCAGGCGCATGGAATTCGCGGTCGTGGTCATGCTGCCGTCGCCGACACGTGGAGAGCCGGTGAGTATCAATACTTGATCGCCGGGAGTGTAGCGGGCGCGGTCGCCCCAGGCTTTGCGCTCGCCGTCGACGTAGGTCACAGTCCCTTGCTGCATGAGGGATTGAATGCCGCTGCCGGGTTGGAAGGTGGCGTCCAGCACTCGGCTCGTGCTGATGCGATCGGGTTGCCCGGGATTCTGGCTGACGATGCGGGCATCAGGGGCGCCGTGAATTGAAGAGAACTGCCCGGCGTCGTCAAAATAAGCATCAAACTTCGCTGCCGTAGCTAGAGTTTGTTGTCCGCTGCCGGTGGTGGGGCGAATGGCGATCTGGGCAGCGCCGGAGGTCTCTGCCCGATCAAGGCGGCTTTTCTCTTTGGTGAGGAAGAAGTCCACGCCTTGCGCAGTCAACTCCAAATCCTGTGTGCTGGCTGAGCCGCTCGCGGGATTCTGATGCTGCAGCAGTTTCACGTGGTCTTCCGCGTGTACTTTGGTCAAAAGATTCCTGCTGGAAGAGTTTTTTTTTCGAGAAGAATTGTTCTCTGAGAATTCGAGGACGACGCGGCCGGCTTTGCCTTGCATCGGCGCCTGTCGGGCCGTTTGGCCGGAAGCTTTCGGAGCGTCGCTGAGCTTAGACGGGCGGGGACGCCCGTCCTCCATAGGATCTGCGGCGCCGACTTCGGCTCGGACGTCTCCGGAGAAAACGGCGGTCTGCAGCAGGTCATGCTGCTTCGCCATGATCAGTTCCAGTTGCTCGGATCGGGCTTCTGCCGACTGCGAACTCCCTTCTGGCTGTGAACTGTCCGCTTTGACGAGCACATTGCCGCGCGCTAGAACGCGGTCCAGAATGTTGTCGCGACGCAAAAAAAGTGTGGCCTCGTCAGCGTCGCATTGTCGAGCCCCGCTCCGCAGGTGCGGGTGATCGAGGACTACCAGGTGCGGATCTTTGGTGATTGTTGCCCGGACAGCGGTAATGGTTGCCGGCGCAGCGCCGCTGAACACGAGATTTACTTGCGATAGCAGCGTGAGCACATTCGCCTTTGCCGCATAGTTCACGCCCACAGCCGATCCGCTGCCTTGAGGCAGATCAAAATCCACTCTCTCCCTGGTGTGCGCGTCGCCCGTGTTTTGGTTAAAGATCAGGCCCCTGGTCGTGAGGTGGATGGTTTTTTTGAGTTCCTTGGGTGGGGACTGGTCGGGATTCAGCAGGCCTTCCGGGTTCGCCTGCAGATCAATCTGGACCTCCCCTTTGGCGATGACGTTTCCCGACGGCTGATCATATTCGAAATCCGTGCCGCGGATCTGATCGAAGCGGCTGGAATCGCTTCCGTAGAGAGTGATTTGCACGTCGTGCAGCTCGGCGTGCCCACCCTGCTTGAATTGCACCGCTTTGCTGGCTTGGATGGTGAACAGGGTGCGTCCTTGGGCAGACTTGGAGACGGTGAAACCGGTGGCGCTTTGCTTGATTTCGAGGCCGATCTTCTCGGGAATCTGTTTGAGGGCGTTCTGCACGCGATGACGAGCATAAAAATATGCTCCTGTCACGACCAGCAGTGCGGCGATGATAGCGGCCACAAACCAGCGGCGCAGGCGGGTTAGAGGAGTGGACATCTGCAGACAAGTGTACTGCAGGCTTCAGGCTTCAGGCTTCGCGCTGCGGAGATTAAGCACAGTGGCGGAACCCTGCTGTCTGAAGCCTAAAGCCTGGTTCTAAAAGCTCTCGTCCAGGCCAATCTGCTGCACGATCTGGTCCAGTTGATTCCTGGCCTGGGTCTGTTTCTCTTGCAGGTCCGAAATTTCTTTGGTCAACGTGTTCAGTCGGTCTTCCTGGGTGTCGAGTTGGCGAGTGTAGCGCTGCAGTAGAGCCTTTTCTTCGGCACTGCCTTTCAGGGCTTTCATGTTTTCGCGGAGGCGCGCCTGATCTTTGGTGATGGTTTCGACCTCGTGCTGGCGATTCTTGATCTGCGTCCCCAGGCTGTCCACTTTGTTCTTCTGATCGAGGACACGGCGAAACGCATCTTGCATGGCGGGTGTGATTTGCCTTTGCTGGGTGATAAACGCGACCTGCTTCTCGTCGAGGTTGGTCAAAGCAAATTCGCTGGTCTCAGGACGGTATTCCTCGATGTGGAGATTCCCCGTCTGTCCCGCGGGAACGCTTACCCGGAAGCGCAAATAGGAAGCGGAGGTTTCCTCCGGTTTGCCCGCAACCAACTTCCAGTTTTCTCGCGCGGGATGTTCGATCACTACCTCGCGAGGGGTCGCGTCGGCATCGTGCAAAGTGTACTTGCGGCTGTCACGCTGCTCGCGGATAAGATACATCAGGCCCTTGACTATGCGAATGCGAGTGATGGGTCTTTCGCTCGACTCCTGCTCCATGGTCACCTGCAAAGCCGGATCGGCGGCATAGGAGATGAGGCGGCGCTCGGCGGGATGAACTGTCTCGATCAGGCCTTCTCCAGCAAAGGTGTCCCTGTCGAGGATGTTGAACGTTCCAGAGTCAAGAGTGAGGCCGCTGCTATTGGTGATCCAAAGAGCCCGGCGAATTTCGCGAGAGTTCTCATTCCAGATGGTGACCTTCTCCGCTTCGATACGAGATTGCAGAATCGGCACCAGCGCGGACTGATTCTTGCCAATCGTGATCTTCTGCGTGAGGTTGTATTCGAAATAATCGCCCAGGCCTTTGCTTTCGGCTTCGACGTGCTGACTGGCGAATGCATCGGAAATAGACATCGCTCGGGTTGGGACCGGGGCCGCCGCTGAGACCTCGACGGTCTCGCTGGCGACTCCTGCGCCTACCTTGAAAGCACCTCCGCCTATGCCTCCACCGTGTCCAGCACCTACACCACCACCAGAACCCTCCCTTTCGACGTCATTGCTGACTAGTGTCCCCTCGTGCTCCTGCGGCGTAAGCATGACGGATGCAGGCAACGCGACCACTGGACGGCGTGTGTAGTAAGGTTGCGAAATCTGCTGAATGAAAGACTGGGGTGCGCCCGCCACCAGCGAAAGTTGGACGTCTCTCCAATCCTCGCCAACGGTGTTATCGACAATCGCCCAGCCTTGTAGCAGTGGCTTTTCGTTCGGCTTTTCTGGCAGGATGATTCGGTAGGTGCTCTTCCAGACGGGCACTTCGCTGATGTAGCTCACGAAAATCTCGCGATCTCCGGTGCCGGTGTCCGAGATAGTCATGCGGCGCAGGTCGCGTGCCCGCGAAGAGCCGATGAGGTTCAAATACTTTCCAACTTCGTCGCTCAGGTCGCGTTCCGCCAGCCGGACTGATGTATTCGAGGCGAGGTCGAAATTTCGCATCTCGCCAGCGTCGGTCATGACGGAGAACTCGGTGACGTCCCAGGAATCGCCCTTGTCGTTGAATCTTTTTTCTTTTTCGACGCTCAGCAGCCGTCCGGTTGCGTTCTCTGGGCCGCTGTGCACTTCGACGCGGGCGCCGCGTAAGGCGGCTAGGAAGTCAGCCCGGGTAACCTGCTCGCCAAAGGGCAGCCGCAGCGCCTTTAGACGTTCATCGAGGGGGGCGATAGAGTTGTAGCGGACGCCGGAGATGCGGCCGTCGCCGAGATCCACGGCGGTCAACGACTTCAGAACATCATTGAGCTGGCCGGTGGTGAAGTCGATCGCAAGATCCTGGTTGCCGTGGATGCGCGCCGAGTGCTCGAAGTATCCCACGCCATTCTTGTAGAGAACGACGCGCTTCACCGGCAGCCGACCGCTCGAGTCACCTTCGGCAACTGGGGCTGGCGACTGCGATTCGTCAAGCGTGGGCTGGTCAGATTTCTTCTCCGCGAACGCGGTGGCAAACAATGAAATGCTGATGAACGCGACGAGAATGGATTTGCGCATCGACACCTCCCGCTCTTGGCGGGAGTGTAGCAGTGGATCGGGGCAGGGCGGCAGTGACAAGTCAGGAGCGTTTTGGGAGGACAAATATCTGCAGAGTATTGCGAGACCGGTTTACCTGAACCCAGTTGCCGGTTGTCAGTTCTCAGTTCTCAGTTGTGTTGGGGACGTCCTTTTGGCTGCGGGCTGCGGGATCTTGAAGTCGCGCAGCGAGAGTTCTAATCCGCCGAACTCGGGGCGGTCATTGTGATCGAGGGTGAAGGCGATATCCAGCGCGTCGCCGGGCAGCAGTTCTGCCTGCTGAATGCGCTCGGCCATCCGCCATCCCAGGGCATTGTAGGTGACTGCCTTTCGCCAGCCACCGGCGGAACTTTGGGCATGGAGACGGGGCAAGACCGCTGAATCAGGATGACATCGAGAGGTGGTCAACGCGGCAACTTCGCTGAGTTCGTCGCTCGAGTCAGCCGCTGGCTGCGCAGATAGTTTCAGTTTGACGTGCTTCTCTTTGAGCACGCGAGGCGGAGCCATCAAACGAAGGGCGCGAGCCGCAAAGATGGGTTCCGGATTGCCCATGCCGAAGGGTTCGAGCCGACGCAAGGCTTGAAACAAATCGGGGGTGATCTGATCGAATGGGAGTTCGGCATCGACATCGAGGACGGGTTCAAAGTCGGCCAGGGTCAAGCGCGCGCGGGCGTACGTATCGAGATGGGCGCACAGGTCCGGCAGGTTGGCGGCGGGCATGGAGAAGCCGACGGCGTGGGCGTGTCCGCCAAAACGGGTGAACAATGCGGCACAAGACTCCAGTGCGTTTAGCAGGTGAAATGCTCGAATCGACCGGCCCGAGCCGTGGGCTTCATCGCCATCGCGGGAGATCACCAGCGTGGGACGACAGTAGCGCTCAACTACGCGGGTTGCCGTAATTCCGATCACTCCGCGGTGCCATCCATCGCCGTCGATCACCAGGCAAAAGGAATCCAGCAGCGCGGGTTCCTGCTCGAATCGCGAATCGATGGCTTCGAGAATTCTGCGTTCTTCTGCCTGACGGTCGGAGTTGAGTTGGTCGAGTTTGTTGGCAATCTCGCGGGCGCGCACCGCGTCTTTAACGCTGAAGAGTTCGATCACATCGCGGGCGACGTCCATGCGGCCGGCGGCGTTGATTCGAGGCGCAACGCGGAATCCAACTTCGCCCGAGGTCAGTGGCCTGCCGCTAACCTGCGCGACTTCGAGCAGCGCCTTGAGTCCGGGATTTACCGCCGAGCGCAAAGCTTCGAGACCAAGCTTGGCGAAGACACGGTTCTCTCCGGTTAAGGGCACGGCGTCGGCGATGGTAGCGATGGCTACGACTTTCATGAACGACTTCAGCAGAGGAGCTTGGTCTCGTTGAGCAAGGCGGAGTTCCATCAAGGCCTGCGCCAACTTGAAGGCGACGCCTGCGCCGCACAGCGCTTTGCAGGGATAGTCGCAGCCCGGCTGGTTAGGATTCAGTACAGCCAGCGCGGTGGGCATGCCGTCCTGGCCGGGGAGATGGTGGTCGGTGACGATGAGGTCCACCCCGAGGCGGTGCGCGGTCTCGGCTGCGGCGAAGGCACGAATGCCGGTGTCCACGCTGATGATGAGATGAATGGCCGCGGCGGCGGCACGCTCGATCACGTCACCCCTGAGGTCGTAGCCTTCCTTGATGCGGTGGGGAACGTGGAAGTCGGCGGAGCCGCCACATAGTTCGATCGCGGTTTTGAGGATGACGATGGCGGTGGTCCCATCGACGTCGTAATCGCCGTAGATCAGAATACCTTCCTTGCGTTCGATGGCGGCATCGAGGCGGTCGACGGCGGCCTTCATGCCCGACATCAGATAGGGCGAGTGCAAATGGAAGAGAGAGGGGGCGAGGAAGCGTTCCGCCGTTTCGGTGTCTTCAATTCCTCGCATGACAAGCAGACGAGCGAGAGTGGCGGCAAGCTGGGGAGTTTTGAGACTGAGGCTGACATTTGAATTCAATTCTTCTGCGAGGAGTTCGATGCGGGCTGCATCGGCAGTTTTGGAAACCCAATTCATTTCGTAGACCAGATTCTCCGGGAAGGATGATTTTACTCGCAGTGAAGGGTTGGTGGCGCCGCCGTCTCGGCGGCTGTCATGCGGGCGTCTCGCCCGCACAGCGAGGGCAAGCTGCCCTCGCGACAGCTGGCAGAGCCTGCCCCGAGCGAAGCCGAGGCGATATCGGCGCTACAAAACTGCCGAGCTTTGCTCGGCTGGACGGGTCAAAGACCCGTCTCCACACAACACGTTGCTAGTGTTACGGTTCGTCGTCCTGGTCGGGTTCGTCGATGGAGAGGCCGGCGAAATCGTCCGTCATTTCGAGGATGGTCTGGTAACGCTCGTACCATGGCGTCGAGACTTCGTAAACCATCATCACGCCCTGTTGGGCGAAGCCGAGTTGCACAAAACCGGTCTTGCCGACGTAGGTACGCAGCCAGCGTGCATCTTCCACGTCATCATCGCTGCTGAACTCCGCCGTGCTCACCCGCTGGATCATGGCATCGAGTTCCTCACGCTCCAGACGCCACCAGTCCATGGTGAGGAACGGTGCCGCCGCTGCTTTGGCGAGCTCGACGAAATCTTTCCAGCTGTCAGGATTATCCTGCGACTTCCAAGTTACGCTCTGCACTTGTTCGTAATCGACGAAGCCGGGAAAGCGGCGCATGCCATGGCCTTCGATGAAGGCGACCATGTCATCTCTGAGGCTGCTGAGATCGTCGGGGGTAGGAGGCATAATGGGCTCTGGATAGATGCATTGTATGCCTGAATGCGGGGGAGAGAGCAAATGGCAGGCGTCAGGCTCCGGCATGAACGCGGGCACTACCGTCGTCATGTCGCGCTTGTGATACCTGACGCCTGAAGCCTGACGCCCGTTCCCCTGTGCTACACTATTTTTTCACGACGAACCTCCGATCCGCACCATGCTTCTGTCCAAAGATTATGTGGGCTATCTGGCCCGCGAAGTCACGAAAAAACTGATTGCAGGCAACTTCATCGAGACCAAAGCTGTGGCTGCGGTCACGGAGAAAGTGCATGCGGCCATCCTCGAGGAATTCTCGCTCGAGGATCGTATCAATGACGAGGTGCGCGTGATTTTGGAAACCTATTCCGCCGAAATGCAGAAAACCGGAGCCAATTACCAGGAAATGTTCCGCAAGGTGAAGAACGAACTAGTGCGCAAGTACAAGGCGGTGTTGTGAGAGTCAGCCGTGACAAAGTGAATAAAGTGGCGCACATGGTCACGGACGTGCTGGCCGAGATGGATGAATTGGATTTTATTGAGGATCGGAACACCATCCGGCTGGAAGTGCGCAAGATTCTGGAAGACGTGCTGAACCAGGAAGAGAAGATTGATCAGGCAGCGCGGCACAAGATCGAGAGTCAGAAGCGGACCATCCTGGAGGGCAGCCAGGAATGGGACATTCTGTATCGCAAGTATTACAACGAAGAAGTGAAGAAGCTGGGAATGTAGAGAGTTTGGCTCCGCCTCGACCCTTCGACTGCGCTCAGGGCCGGCTCGCGAGGACGCGCGTACTCAATAAAAGCCCCGCACCGAAATGCGGGGCTTTTGTTCAACCGCTAACAGATCTATGCTGCCATCTGGCGGCCGCGGAGATGTTGCATCCGTCGGCGATATTCCTCGGCGCGATGAGTGATCTCCTTGTGGGTATGGCTCACTACCCATTGCTGCCGCGGCGTGCGCCGGCGCTCGCGGCGGCTGCCAACGTTGCCGCGGTTGAGCGTTTCCGTTGGCTTTTTCTCCGCGGTTTGCTGCTGCCATCCGCTGCCGGAGTTCACATCGAACACCCCGATATAGCCGCCGGCGAGCAGTTGCAGCGGGTTCTGGATCTGCTTGGTCTGATCAAACTGGGTCGACCCCATGGTCCGGAAGCTCTCGAACCAGGACGGAAAGACGAAGTCCGAGACCAGCACGTTGCCGATCTGATAGCCGAAGTTATCGGATTCGCAGGCATCGCACACTTCATAGGCGTAGAGGATCCCCGTACTCTGGTCGTTCTGCACAAACACGGTCAGATTGATGTTGGGATCACCTAGCATCTCGAGCAATTCGTGGCTGGCGGTCACCGACCATTGCGTGCCATATTTCAAGTCGGTGCCGGCGAACACCTTGCCCAAAGGAAGTCCGTCGGGGGTAATGTCGTGATAGCCCAATGCGCCGGCCTGATCGGAATCGTCGAGGATGCTTAGCCACCAGGTTCCCGTCGGAGGCGTAGTGCCGGTGGGAATGAAGCTGAGCTGAGCGTTGACTCCCCAAGCGGGGAAAAAATCATTGGTGACTTGCTTTTGCAGGGCGTCCACGACGGGGCGAACATCATCGTCCGTCACCACCGTGCTCGCGTTAATTACGGAAATCTGAATCGGAGCTAACTGAGACATGTGCTTCTCCTTTGCTGGAACAGATTCGGAGAACGCGCAAGTGACGTTGCGTGACTCTTTGTCAGGGATAGTCCTCTCCTAGGCGGGAACGCAAGCACTTTAGGCAGAAAACGGGTGCCCAGTTCCCACTTTGGGCAAAAATGCACCCGGACATGAGAAGCAAAAGCTTGACCGTCAGCAGCTTCTGCCTTCTCCGTACCCTCCTATAGTGCTATCCGTGGTCCGGTCGTTTCACAAAAAAGTGCGGATTTTGGCCCTCTGACGGGGTACGATTATCACGCTTCCGGGTGATGCAGATCACAGCAGAAATCCCGGCGCAGGACTTAAATGGAGGGTTGGCCAAGGTTTTATGACCTGCGCAACGTTCCAACCAGTAAATTCTGAAAGCCTTTCTTACAACCATTGGAGGAAAATCCCATGAGCGTCATGACACCGCCCGGAATCAAAACTCCGGGCGATTACCTAGAAAACGTAATGACCATTGTAAAAGCCAAGAACCCGGCGGAGCCTGAGTTCCACCAGGCAGTTCAAGAAGTGTTCGATTCTCTACGGCTGGTTTTGCAGAAGCATCCGGAATATAGATCGTCGAAGATTCTTGAGCGTATCACCGAACCCGAGCGCGTCTTCATGTTCCGCGTGCCCTGGTTTGACGATCGCGGTGAGATTCAAGTCAATCGCGGCTTTCGCATCCAGATGAACAGCGCCATCGGCCCTTACAAGGGTGGGCTGCGTTTCCATCCTTCAGTCAACCTCGGCATTTTGAAGTTCCTGGCCTTTGAGCAGGTGTTCAAGAACTCGCTGACCACGCTGCCCATGGGCGGCGGCAAAGGCGGATCGGATTTCGATCCCAAGGGTAAGAGCGACAACGAAGTCATGCGCTTCTGCCAAAGCTTCATGACCGAACTGCAGCGGCACATTGGGCCGGACACCGACGTTCCGGCAGGCGACATTGGAGTTGGCGGGCGCGAGATCGGCTACATGTTTGGCCAATACAAACGTCTGCGAAATGAATTCACCGGCGTGCTGACCGGCAAAGGCCTGAGCTGGGGCGGTTCGCTGATTCGTCCCGAAGCCACCGGCTACGGCTGCGTGTACTTCGCCGCCGAAATGCTGAAGAGCAAGAAAGACACGCTCGAAGGCAAGCTCTGCCTGATCTCAGGCAGCGGCAATGTTTCGCAATACACGGTCGAAAAGCTGCTTGATCTCGGAGCGAAGCCGCTCACCTTCTCCGATTCCGACGGCGTAGTTTACGATCCGGACGGGATCAATCGCGAGAAGCTGGCTTGGGTCATGGAGCTGAAGAACGTCCGCCGCGGACGCATCCGCGAATACGGCGAGAAGTTCAAGAAGGCGATCTTCATGCCCACCGACATCAAGCTGGAGCACAATCCGATCTGGAATATCAAGGCGGACTGCGCGTTCCCCAGCGCCACGCAGAATGAGATCAAGGCGAAAGATGCCGCGAACCTCATCAAGAATGGCTGCAAGCTGGTGGCCGAGGGCGCAAACATGCCCAGCACTCTGGAAGCAACCAAGCTGTTCCTGGAAGCCGGGATTCTCTACGGCCCGGCCAAGGCTGCGAATGCCGGCGGCGTAGCAACATCCGGCCTCGAAATGGCCCAGAACAGCGCACGGCTGAGCTGGACTCGCGAGGAAGTGGACGATCGGCTGCACAAAATCATGATCGCCATCCACAAGAACTGCTTCGAGACGGCCGAGAAATACGGCACCCCGGGCAATCTGGTGAACGGCGCCAACATCGGCGGCTTCTTGAAGGTCGCCAATGCCATGCTGGATCAGGGATTGGTGTAGCAGTTGCGGTGTGGCGCGGGCGCCCTCGCCCGCGTCTCTGTAGAGACGTTGCTCGCAAAGTCTCGCGTGGCTATGATGCGGGGTGGAAGAAGTTCCACCCCGCACGTTCTTGACTCGGACCCAATGGGTTACCGCGAAGACCAACACTAGTGACACACGGGGACCAGCCGTCCGGCGCTTTCAGGGGTTGGTAGCATCTCACAATTGCGCTTGGCACCATACGATTGACTGTTACGCTCACGGGCTTCGTCTATCTCGCGTTGTTGCTGGTCACGGCGCTCTTGATTGGCCCTCATCTCTTCACGGCAGGAAGCGTACTCGTCGATCTTCTGTTGATTTTCGGCACGACAATCGGAGCTATTAGCAGAAAGACTGCAGTTTTGGAGTGTCGGCCTCATGCAGAAGCTCTGAGCCATTGCCGGAACGCTGAGTGCGATCAAAGTGATAGCGATTCTGAATCCCATTGCGACTGGCTCCTCCTAGAAGCTAAGTACATTCTCCTAGATACGTGGTAACTGGCACCAGATAACCCCGATAACCGGTTCTCGGTTACCCAGTCGAGCGCCAACATTGTGGAGCCCAGGCAGCCGAGGATGACTTCCGTAATTAGATTGGTTCTTGATTCCATGGTGAAATTCGAGGGGGGAAACGCAAGTTTGCGACCCGGTGGGAAGGGATCTCGCTCATGAAGTACATAGCGGCCGTTCTGTTACTGGTGGCGGCGATCTCGGCACAGAACGTGCCAATCACAATAGACCCAAACAGCATTCGGTGCCTCGACGGCACCAAACCCCCTTGCACGTTAATGTCTGACGGACACGGTAATTTGGTACCCATTCCAAAGGATGCAATAACAGCGCCAAGCACGAACAAAGGACGGCATCTAGATATCACAGCGATAGCCCGAGACGCGAATGGCTCGGTCGTTTCAATCGTCATGTCGGACAAGGAAGGGCATTTTGTCGCCCTAGGCAGCGGCTTCCTGATAAGCAAAGATGGCTGGATCATAACCAACTACCACGTCATCAAGCGCGGCACGTCTGCAGTCATTAAAATCGCTGACGGTCCTTTGTTCCCTGTCGATGGGGTGCTTGCAGCCGATAAGGATCGCGATGTGGCTATCATCAAGGCACATGGGAACGACTTTCGTCCGTTGACTCTCGGAAACTCCGATCTACTCCAAAAGGGAGAGGAAGTTGTGGCGATAGGTAGTCCGCTTGGGCTCGAATCGACGGTCTCAAACGGCCTCTTCAGCGGAATCCGAACTTTCGATAAAGAAGGCAGATTCTTGCAGATCACTGCGCCTATATCCCACGGCAGCAGCGGCGGCCCGTTGTTCAACAGGGCAGGGGAAGTAGTTGGTATCACAACTTTGATGTTTACAGACGGACAAAACCTGAATTTTGCTATCCCGATCAACGATGTGAAACCAATACTTCCGTCCGTAATGTCCAACACTCGCACTTTTCCCAATGAAGCGGAAGACGAAAAGAACAAACCAAGTCCCGAAATCAAAGCCGAAGCCGATCCAGCCAAAGTGCAGAGCGCGTTCGTGTGGGGCGAATGTGGACCTGCAATATTTTCTACTGCCATCGATCCCTTGACGGGGAACAAGAGTCGCAAACTATCTTATCAGGGTGTTGAAGTCGGGGAACGTGTCGAGATTGTTGGTAGTGACTATAACTGCAGTTTCTGGGCATGCAAAGAGGGCGGTGGCGTTATTGCGTTATTGAAAGTCACGTTTACTCTTGTGAACAACACTAAGCTTCCACTGCAGGTTCAAGAATACAGTTCCACGCTGCCGTTCTTAACTGCGAAGCAGGCCAAAGAATATTTTAAGTGCGGCAGTAAACACTGCGGCGTAGCAGAAGTCAATCGAGATATCGCCGCGACTCCAGCGGGAGAGGTCACACAGTTTGAACTGTACCTTTCCAACACCAACTGTGGAAACGAATCCATTGACAACGGCCCTTTACACACGGTGTGTAGCGGTCCGTTTCGAGTTCAAGTAAAACTGCGGGGCAAGAACTTTGTATTCGTGGAACCTGCAGGCTAACAAACACAGGTGGGGCCTATGAAGGAGGGCATGATGGCTGATGAACAGCGTGCGAGACTGCGACAAATGTTGGTCAGATTACGAAAACGCACGAAAGAATATCCGCAGCATTTATCGGCACTCGATGCAGAGACAAAACAGAACGTCAAGACAGCCCAATTCTTCTTCAATTTGGCAAAGGCGAAGTACGTAAGTCCTGACTTGAAACTGACTCAGCGTACTGTAGCTCGCGGTTTTAGGAGAAGCGCAGCCGTCGCCAAGAGACAGAAAACTCGGGTGCAACAGCAGATGCAGAGGCACCTGGACTTGTGCGAGCAGGTCACCGGAATTCTAGCTGCGATGAAGACATAGGGGAGGCATGGTCGTCCAGACGAGGCCGCCTCGGCCCACGTGTTATGGCCGGTCTATACTGAAAAGTTGAAGACGGGCCATGGTCGTAACCCACTCCCCCCGAGCGCCTCTTCGAGTTCTTCGAGAACCTGACGCCCACTGGCCACACCCAGCGACTCTTGCGTACCGTCATAATCTGTCATATTATGAAGCTATGCCGATGACCTCCCTGAACATCTCCCTCCCCGAAGCCCTCAAGAAGTATGTAGAAGGGCAAGTTGCTACGGGCGACTGGGGTACGCCAAGCGAGTATGTCCGCGAACTGATTCGCCAGGACAAGGAACGCCGCCTTGTAAATCTCGAACAAGAGCTCGTGGCTGCCGCCAAGGGACCGAAAATCGAGATTTCCCTGGCCGAAATTCGCCGCAAGGGCCTGATCTCCGCGCTCCGCGCGCGCGCCCGCAGCCGATGAGAAGGCGTCGCCTTGTCTTCAGCTCGTCTCTAGCCTCTACGACTCTTTCATTCTGCGCGGGGAATCTCTCGAACTCGAACAGCAGAGGCGTGCTTGACAGGTGACAAGCATTACTTTACGGTGCATCTTGATGATTAAGAGCTTCAAGCATCGGGGCTTGAAACGACTTTATGAACGTGGTGACCGGAGTGGGATACGATCAGATCTGCTGGATACAGTTGAACGAATTCTGACAATTCTCGACAACGCCAGCACGCCGCAAGCTATGGAACTTCCCCGATATCGACTCCATCCCCTTAAAGGCGATCGGAGGGGCTTCTGGTCTTTGACGGTACGGGCCAATTGGCGCATCGTGTTCCGGTTTGAAGGGACCGATGTTTTCGACGTAGAACTGATCGACTATCATTAGGATTAAGGAGAAAGCGGCAATGTCTATGAGAGACCCCGTGCACCCCGGTCGAATCGTCCGCTACGACTGCCTTGAGCCTCTAGGTTTATCTGTTACCGAAGGCGCGAGAGTCCTCGGCGTAACCCGGCAGGCGCTCAGTAACATCGTCAACGGCAAGTCTGGCATCAGCCCCGAGATGGCTATCCGGCTGACCAAAGCGTTTGGCAGCACGCCGGAAACGTGGCTGCGAATGCAACTGGCTTATGATCTCGCGGCAGCGCGCAAGAACGAAAGCAAGATCAAGGTTCGCCGTCAGCATGTCGAAGAAATACGTGCGCTATAACACAATGCTAAGGCTCGTACTCCATGGCAGTTATCCACACCCCCGACCCCATCGTCGACCCCGAGCGCCTCTTCGAAGGCTTCGAGAACCTCATGCCCTTCCGGGTGCAGGATATCCTGCTCGTATCCAGCCTCTACGACTCTTTCATTCTGCGCGAGGACGGGCGGCTGAATGAGCTGCTGATCGGGGAATCTCTCGAACTCGAGCAGCAGCAGATTCCCGGGATCACCCACGTTTCATCCGGCGCGGAAGCATTGAAGCTGGCGCGATCGCAGCCGCGATTCAACCTCATCGTCACCAACCTCGAAGTCGAGGACATGGACGCCGCACAGTTGGCTCGCGAGGTCAAGGCGGCAGGGCTGGACGTCCCCGTGATCGTGCTTGCCTATGACTACCGAGAGATCAAGAAGTTCGTCGCGCGCAACCCGGTCACTGATATTCAGCAGATTTTCCTGTGGCAGGGCAATGTCCGCATTCTGATTTCGATCGTCAAATACATAGAAGACAAGCGCAACGTTGAACACGACACTCACGCCATCGGCGTGCCGGTCATCCTGGTGGTCGAAGACAACATTCGCTATTACTCCTCGTTTCTTCCCACGATCTATACCGAACTGATCACACAGTCCCGCCGCCTGCTCAGCGAAGGTTTGAATGTCGCGCACAAGTTGGTGCGCATGCGGGCGCGGCCCAAGATTCTGCTGGCATCGAACTACGAAGACGCGGCGCAGCAGGTGATGAAGTATCGCGAGTATCTGTTGGGGGTGGTGTCGGACGTGGAATTTCCGCGCGATGGCGAGTTGAGCCCCGACTCTGGATTCGACTTGGCCCGCATGGTTCGTGACAAGGTGCCGGATGTTCCCATCGTCCTGCAGACGAGCCGGACCGAATTTAGGGCGCGGGCGCATGCCGAGGGATATTCGTTTCTGCGGAAACGTTCGCCAACCCTGTTGCGGGAGCTGCGGCGTTTCCTTACCGAGCAGTTCGGGTTCGGCGACTTTGCGTTTCGCCTGCCCAACGGTCGAGAGGTGGCGCGGGCCAGTGATTTGAATGAACTCGAGGCGCGGCTTCACGAAGTCCCGGCGGAGAGCATCGCGTATCACAGCGCGAGAAATCATTTCTCGCGCTGGCTGCGGGCGCGGACCGAGTTCGCGTTGGCCCAGAAACTCAGGCCGCGGAAGGTCTCGGATTTTGCCACGCTGGAAGACTTGCGGCGCGATCTGATCGATTCGATTGCCGAGTATCGCAGTGAGCAAAGCCAGGTTTTGATCGGGGATTTCAACGCCTCCACCTTCAAATCAACCGATGCCTTCTTTCTGCGGATTGGCGGCGGTTCGTTAGGCGGAAAGGCGCGCGGCCTGGCTTTCATCCGCCACTTGCTGCACAAATACCAGACGGCGCGCCGCTTCGCGGAGGTCCGCATTGCCGTGCCGCCGAGCGTGGTGCTGGCGACGGATGTGTTTGACCACTTCGTCAGCGAGAACAACCTGCTCGACTTCGCCATCGGTAGCGCTGATGACGCCGAGATTCTGCGGCGGTTTTTGGAGGCATCGCTCCCAGCATCGCTTCGCGACGATTTGCTGGCGTTTCTCGCCGAGGTCCATTACCCCTTGGCGGTACGATCTTCCAGCTTGCTGGAGGATTCGCAATACCAGCCCTTTACCGGTGTGTACGAAACTTTCATGCTGGCCAACCAGCATCCCGACCTGTCGGTGCGACTGGAGCAGCTTATGGAGGCGATCAAGCGCGTCTATGCTTCGACCTTCAGCCAGCACGCCAAAGGGTATGTGCGGGCCACGCCCTACCGCTTGGAAGAGGAGAAGATGGCGGTGATCGTGCAGCAAGTCGTGGGCACGCTTCATGCTTCTCCTGACGGAAGGCGGTTCTATCCCGATTTCTCCGGAGTGGTGCGATCGCATAACTTTTATCCGGTTCCGCCGATGAGCTATGGAGACGGAATTGCCGCGGTGGCCTTGGGCCTGGGGCGGACAGTTGTGGATGGTGGAAAATGCCTGGCTTTCTGTCCGCGTTATCCTCGAAACATTGTGCAGTTTTCCTCGGTGGAGGATATTTTGGCCAACTCGCAGCGGGAGTTCTGGGCGCTAGAGCTCGATCACATCGAGCGTGGCCAGGATGAATCCGTGTCCGACCCGTTACTGGAACTTAAGGAAGCCAGGTTTGGTTTGGACGTGGCGGAGAAGGACGGAACCTTGAACAATCTAGGATCGACCTACTCCGTCGACAACCACGTCATTTACGACGGGCTGAGCCGGCCGGGCACTCGCATCGTGAGCTTTGCTCCGATTCTCAAGCACGGAGTGTTTCCGTTGGCCTCGATTCTTGAACGGCTCACAAAAATCGGCGATGAAGCCTTTGGGCGGCCGGTGGAAGTGGAGTTTGCGGTGCGCCTGCCGCATCGACCAGAGGAAACAGCCGAGTTTGGATTTCTGCAGATACGTCCGCTGGTGCTTTCGCGCGAAGGCGAAGAGCTGCGGATGGATGATGTGAATCCCGAGCGGCTCGTCTGCCACAGTTCACAAGTGCTGGGCAACGGACGCGTCCGGGATTTGCGCGACGTGGTGGTGGTCGATTTTCATCGCTTCGAGCGGGCCCGAAGCCAGGAAGTGGCCGAAGGGGTGGCCCACCTGAATGCGAAGCTGAGCGAAAGTGGAACGCCGTACCTGTTGATCGGAGTGGGCCGCTGGGGGTCGAATGATCCCTGGCTCGGAATCCCGGTGGAATGGGACGAGATTTCCGGAGCCCGCGTAATCGTGGAGGCCGGATTCCGCGACTTTCGCGTCACTCCGTCGCAGGGCAGCCATTTCTTCCAGAACCTCACCGCCTTTCAGGTGGGATATTTCACGGTCAATCCGGATGCCGGAGAAGGCTTTGTGGACTGGCAGTGGCTTGGCGCGGTGCCGGCGGTTGAGGAGCAGGGATGCGTGCGTCATCTGCGATTTGATGAGCCGCTGGTGGTGGTGATGAATGGCAGGACCAGCCGGGGGATGGTGTTCAAACCAGAGGCGCCGATGTAAATGCAACTCGTTCCCGCGGTCGAATTTTGCTCACATCCTTGACATTTACTTGTGCCATTACTTTGAATTCTTTATGACATCAGCCAACAGGTCACTGCAGACAACTGCCGCTAGAGTCCGCAAGGAAACCGACGCCGCGTTTGCTGGTATGGCGGAAGACGCGAGCTATCAACAAGAAGCCCACAAACTCGCCGAAGAGTGTGCCTTCAGCGACTGGGAAGCCCTGAAACTGCAAGAATAAGGCGGAGAAATACCCCGTTGACTTTCGTATTTCGTTCGCCTATAATCGCGCCTCTGTAACTTCCAATATCCGAAGGAGCAATTGCATGTCACTCAGTCAATCTCTTCTCCCCGAGTTCGATCACGAAATGGCCAATACCCGCAAAACATTGGAACGGGTCCCGGACGAAAAGTTTTCCTGGAAGCCGCACGAAAAATCCGGCAGCATGGGATGGCTGGCCGGACATCTGGCCAATCTTGTCGGATGGACTGTCGATACGATTAAACACGATTCATTCGACATGTCGCCTGGAGGCAAACCATTCACGCCGCCACCGGTGCCCAAGTCTCGTAAAGAGCTGTTGGAGTTGTTCGACAAAAACGTGGCCTCGGCCCGCGCAGCTCTCGCCGGAGCCAGCGATGCCGACCTCGCCAAGACCTGGTCATTTCTCAACAACGGCGCGACCGTCTTCTCCATGCCGCGATTGGCTTGTCTTCGCACTTGGGTGATGAATCACACCATTCATCATCGGGCGCAACTGGGCGTCTACTTGCGTTTGAACAATATCGCCGTGCCTTCGATCTACGGGCCGTCGGCTGACGAGGGTCAGATGTAAGGGCTGCAAGTCGCGCGCAGGAGCTAGTAGCGGCTTTCCCTAATCCAAAGGCGGACTTGTTCCTCGACGGAGAAACTCTCTAAGGCATTACGAGCGAACCTTGATTCCAGCGCGAAGGCGTGGGCCTCCAGCGGCACCGCGAAGTGCGCATTGGTTCTAAGGAAGCCGCGAACCAGCAGGTCGGCGTAACGTTGCAATCCGAGGATTTGAAACTGGACTGAATGCACCAGCCCGTGAAACAGGGCGCTATCGGTCATTTGGTCGCGGAAAACGACCACGTCCAGGAAGGTCAGCGAGGGCATCTGGGAGAAGTTGGGCAGACTCAAAAATCCGAGGTCCCTCGCCTTGGAGTAAAACGGGGGGTCCGGAAAGCATGCGCCTTCAAGTTCCACGGCCCGAATGCGGCCCAACAGGGCTGGGGGAAAGAAAGGCTGCATGATTGCCTTGCGCTGTGCGCCCAGCGGCATTGCAGAGGGAAAGTAGCGGTCGCGTTGCTCCCGCACGTAGGCGGAAAGGGAAGCGCTGATTTCAAGGGCCTGCTCTTCGTTGAGCTTGGGCCCGCTGGGTGGGGAGAATTGGCCGGCCTGTGGAATCTGCCGCTCGATGGAGGCGTAAAAATCGTTCAAAGTAGCGGCGGAGTGAATCGCCTTGCGCAAGAGATCCGGCTCGGCGTAGCGGGCGATATCTTCGGTGGAGAAGCGGAGACGAAGTTGGTGGGTCGCGCATTCCGCGCTAAGCAGTTCCAGCCGTGCGTGACGGAGCTCTGAGTTCATTTGCACAATGGCAACCCGGTCGTCCGGATTTTCCCAGGAAAACATCGATGGACTCCTGAATTCAGCTATACAAATGCGGGAAAGAGGCCTATAGTTATTATGTATACAGCGTTACGTTTACGCTGTCAACATAAATTATTAAATCGTTTTTATGTAGGCAAAGGACAGAAATGCCACGGCAACCTGATCCTGATCTGCAAGAACGCATTTTGAACGCGGCCCAGCGGCTATGGAAAAAGGGAGCGGAGAAGACTCTCACCATGCGAGCTGTAGCCAAGGCGGCGGGTACCAACACGCCCGCGGTTTACCGGCGCTTTCAAAACCGGCAGGACATTCTGCGCGCCCTGCTGCGACGAATCCAGCAGGATGTCGTCGACGCGCTTCGGCCCTGCTCATCTCCCGAGGAAGCCTGCGAGCGCTACCTTGAGTTCGCGATGAGTCATGCCCATGAGTACGAACTCTTCTACAGTCATGCGCACGAACTCTCTCCTTCTGCCCGGTCGGATCATGCGTCTCCGCTGCGGGAACACAGACCGACCATGCAGTTCATGGAGAACAAACTGGCCGAACGGCTGGGCGGAACCGCCGCGGATCACACGCGCTTATCGCTGGCCTTGTGGACGATGGCGCACGGAACGGCCATGCTCCTGATTTCGAGAGCCATCCCCGCGGGCCATGTCGCGGAACTGCGTTCCGTCTTCACGACGGCTGTGGCGACTCTAATCAACAACTCATCGAGTTTGTCGGGTGGGAATTGATCGAAGCGCGATCGCGCCGGCTGGAACCACTGCCGCCAGACTAGGTGTCAGAGACCACTGGGTTCGTCTACAGTGTTCATTTGCGAACATGATTGCGTGTTTGCGCACATTCTTGTCCTCCAGCAAGCGGTATTGGTCCGCGCTTTCGCTCCGCTTGTCACATTCTTGTAAATTGTCTCACCTTTCCTGAGTCGTAACGTCCAACTAAGCAATCCGTTCGATGTTGGACAGATTCCGATCTTGTCCCGGAAACGAACACTATGCACGGCTCGCGCGAGCAGATCTGTTTCGATGGAACGAGTGAGTACATCGCTGCGTATCTAGGCGCAGGAGTGGTGTGCACGGGCTAGAGGGAATCGGCACGAACCGGTCAGGGCAAGTTTGGAGGTGGGGTTATGCAGGGCGGAGCGAATGGCAGCAACGGGACGGGCAATGGAAGCCTTCTGCGCAACGGGGATCCTCATGTCCAGGAAGTGGTCAAAACAGCCCATGAAGAACTGCGGCAGCTGATGCGTCAGCGGGCTGAAATTATGAAACGCATCGGCACTCTGAAGCAAACCATCTCAGGGTTGGCCAATTTGTTTGGCGACGATATCCTGGGGGAGGACTTGTTGGAGTTGGTCGACCGCAAAACCGGAGGTCGCCAGCCAGGTTTTACGAAAGCTTGTCGCATGGTTTTGATGGAAGCCGGACGACCTCTGGCCGTGCGCGAGGTCTGTGAGCAGATTCAGCAGCGTCTTCCAGCCGTACTGCTGCGGCACAAAGATCCGCTGGCTTCGGTGACCACGGTGCTCAACCGGTTGGTGGAATACGGCGAAGCCCTAAGCGTGGTTCGGGAGAATGGACGGCGGGCGTGGCAGTGGGTGTCCGATCCGGTTTCTGTAGAGCAGGCGAATCCTGCGAACGTGCCGCTTCCTCGGCTGTAGAAACACAGCTTGCCGCGTGTCAGACGTTGCCAGCTAGACGTTGCCGGCAACGTCTCTACAGCCATAGGTCTGTCGGCTATGCTGGCAGCAGCATTCCTTTTTCCAGGTGCCGGGTCACGTGCGCGTAAGACGCCGCGTGGGGATCGTGCGTCACCATCACCACCGTCTTGTGAAAGTCCTGATTCAGACGCTTCAGGATTTCCAGCACCTCGGTGGCGGAGTGGCTGTCGAGATCGCCCGTGGGCTCGTCGGCTAGCAGTAGTGTGGGATCACTGACGATCGCCCGCGCAATCGCAACTCTTTGTTCCTGTCCGCCGGAGAGCTGTTTAGGAAGATGGTTCACTCGTTCCTCTAAGCCCACCAGTTTCAGCGCGGTCATCACGTGATCGCGCCGCTGCTGGGCATTCAGCTTGGTGAGCAGCAGCGGAAGTTCGACATTCTCGAACGCCGTGAGCACGGGAATCAGGTTGAAGGTCTGAAATACGTATCCGATGTGGACGTTGCGCCAGTGGGCGGACTGGGAATCGCTAAAGCGAAACACATTTTCACCCAGCACCAGCAGTTCTCCCGACGTGGGCCGGTCGATGGCCGCAATCATATTCAGCAAGGTCGTCTTGCCCGAGCCGGATGGCCCCATCAGGGCCAGAAACTCGCCGCCTCCGATTTCGATGGAAACGTCGTCCAGGGCGTTGACCTCAAAAGCGTCGCGCTTGAAGATCTTGCTGACGTTGCGGGCTTGAACCACCTTGGTTTGAACTGCGGTATGGGGAACGGTAGCTGCGCTCATGACTGTCCTTTGATCTTGATTTTTTCGCCGTCTTTCAACTCTTGTGGCGCCGAAGTGATGACATCTTCGCCGCCGTTGAGGCCCTGCACCACTACGCCGCCGCTGCGTTGCGCCTGAATTCTCACTTCCCGTGCCCTGGCCTTGCCGTCAAACGCGAGGAAGACGAGTTTCTTGCCGTCACGATCATGAATCGCGGCGGTGGGCACAAAAACTCCCTGCGGCTGTGTGCTCGTAGGCTTGGATTCGTCCGCCAGAAATTTTACCGTGGCGTTCATGTCCGGCCGCAAATGGGCATCCGGATTGAGGATTTGCACTTTCACCTGCACTGTCGCCTTCGCCCGGTTGGCCTGAGGCGAGATTTCAGCAATGATTCCATCCCACTTGAGGTCAGGGTACGCGTCCACGGTGACCACGCCCTTTTGCCTGGGGCTCAGCCTGGCAAAATCGTCCTGTGCGATATCGAGTTCCACTTGCAGATCGTTCAGATCGGCCAAGGAAACCACCAGACCTTGCGGACCGCCCTCGGCGGTGCTGGCAAATCCCGAGGTGACAAGCTCGCCTTTTTCGGCGGCACGCTCAAGAATAGTTCCCGTGACCGGCGCGCGGATCAGGGTAGCGTCGAGCAAGGACTTGGCATAGTCCGCCTGCCCCTGAGCCTGTTCGAGAGCGCCTCGTGCGCGCGCAATCTCCTCCTTGCGCGGACCGATCTTGGATAACTGGAAAGTCCTCTCCAGCGAATTCACGCGCTGTTGGTCGGATTCAAACTTCGCGGTTGCGTCGTCCAAGGCCTGCTTCGAAACCACACCCTGGTTCGCCAGGTCGCGGGTGCGATCCAGAGTGAGCTTATCGTTCACCAGCGTGGCTCGGGCCTCATCGAGATTATGCTGCGCCTGCTGGATTTCCTCAGGCCGAGATCCGTTTTGCAGTTCCTCAAGATAAGCCCGCGCATTCTCGGCCGCGCCTGCGGCCTGTTCGTACTGGGCGCGGAATTCATCATCTTCGAGGCGCACCAGGATCTGGCCTTCTTTGACCTTGTCACCCTTTTCCACGCCGATCCACTTCACCCGGCCCGTCACCTTGGAATTCAGATTGATCTTGTGATGCGCCACAATGTAGCCGCTGGCGGAAAGCACCACGCCGCCGACATCGCTGCTCTGTGCCGAGGCGCGAACCACTTCCACCTCAGGGGCGTCGTGGGATAACAGGCGGTAGGCTGTGGCCACCACGCCCAGCAGGACCAGCAAACCGATTCCGATGAGGATGTAGCGGCGTGCCCAGGCTGGAGGCTCACCCTCGCCGCCGGTGCGGGCAGTGCGATCGATTCGCAGGCTTTGCAGGTCTTCGTGTTTTGCGTCAATCGGCATGGCGTTTAAAGATGATTCGCTTGGTATGGCTGATGAAAATTCTTTTTTAAAGTCCGGCCGGCATTTCTAATCCCGCAGAGCGCTCAGTATGTCTTGGCGCGCAGCGTGCCAGGCGGGAGCGAACCCGCCCAAGACTCCCATGATGAGAGCAAACACGATGGCGCTGACCACCACGACCGGGGTCATTTGCAGGCTGAATACGACTTCGCTGAAGGTGACCTGATTTTGCGTTCCCGTGGTCATGCCGTTGAACGGCAACATTAGGAGGATGCCGAGCGTCGCACCCAGCAGGGACAACAACAGTGACTCCAGCATGAATGAAGTCAGAATGCTGGGACGCGAAAATCCAATCACACGCAGCGTCGCAATCTCGCGTCCTCGATACGCCACCGCGGCGTACATAGTGTTGGCAGCCGCGAAGCAGGAACCAACCGCCATGATGAAAGCGACAATCCATCCCACAACCTTGATCGGCGCTCCCGACTTGGTCTGCGACGCATAGTAGTCCGGTTCCAGGAGGCCATTGAGTTCCAGCCGCTGATCGTCGTTAGCGCGATTCTTCAGCGCCAGGGCCGCGACCGGGTCGGTCGCACGTACCAGGACCGAGGAGTACACCGTGCGTTCAAAATCCGTGACCAGTTGATTGATATCGCCCCATATTTCGGAAGCATGCGCCGTGCCGCTGGCATCAAAGATGCCCACGATCGGCCAGTCGCCCTTGCCGATGTGCACGGTATCGCCAAGGTTCGCGTGCTCAAAGCGCTTGTTGATCGAGCTGCTGACCACCACCTCCCGCTGGCCGGGGGTGAACCAGCGGCCAGCGATCAGGTGAATCTTAGGCCGCATTTCGATTCCCAGCGGAGTCAGGAAGCGCGTAGTGACGTTGGTCTCACCCGTCCCGCCCTTGCGCGGCATCACTACCACCAGGATGTCTTCGCCCGAAACCAGAGGCTCGCCTTTGCTGTTTTTGGCAACTCCGGGCAGGTCTTTCAACACTTGCATCGCATCTCGCGACACACCGCCCGCGGCCAGTTCCGAGTCCGAACCTTTGCGCAGCATCAGCACATTCAAGGGATCGCCGGTACTGCCAAATGCCCGGCCCAAGCCCGCCAGCAGTGCCATGATGAAGACAGCAGTGGCGACCGTGAGCGCGATTCCCAGGGCGGTCATAGCAGTGAGACTCTTGCGCAGCCGCAGATTGCGCACGTTATAGCTGAGAGGGATTGCCATTTCTATTCTCGTCCTTTAGCGGTTGTCGCTATAAACTTGACCACGAGTTCACCCGATGTGACGCAGGCCGTCCACAATGTTGACCTTCGCAGCATGATAGGAAGGCACAAAGGAGCTAGCGAATCCCACCACCACCGCGATCACCAGTGCCGCCGCTATGGTGATCGGAGTGACCTCCATGCCGGTGAACATTCCACCCTGGCTCGCCATCGCCTTCACGACGAAGTAGCAGAGCAGCGAACCGATCAGCCCCCCGACCAACGCGAGTGAGACCGCCTCGCCGACGAACAATCCCAAAATGCTGTTGCGGGTAAAACCCAGCGTCTTTAACACCGCAACTTCGCGCGTCCGCTCGCGAATCGACATCGCCATGGTGTTCGCCGACACCAGCAGAATGGTAAAGACCACCGCCAGGCAAATGCTCATGATGAAGGCCTTGATGTTGCCCAACATCCCGATGAAGCCCAACTGGAAAGCGTGTTCGCTCTCCGTCTTGGTGGGACGGTCGGCGTTGCGGAACTCCTCGTCAACGGCTTCGGCCACGCGGGGAACGGCATCGGGCGAATCGGCCAGAACCCCGAAGAACCCCTCCCAGCCTTTGAGTCTGGGGAAACCTTCGTTAATATAGTCTTTGTTGAAGTAAATCGACTGCGTTGGATCCGGCGGCGTGAAGATTCCGCGGATGGTCAACTCCAGGTTAACCGGGAAAATCTTCCCGGTAATGTTCAGGCGGTCACCGACCTTCCAGTGAAATTTGTTCGCCAGGCCCACATCCACAATGGCGCCAGCCCGATCATGCTGCCAGGCTTCGAGTTGGTCGGCGGGCAGCTTGAACTCGGGGTACACCTTCAGCAATTCCTGGGGATCGGTGCCGAACTGGGCGAAGTAGTGTTCCGGCTTGTCATCCATATATTGCCCGCCAAACCATTGCTGATTCACTACCTCCTTGACGTGGGGGAGGGCGTGAATCTTCTGCCGGTAATAGCTGGGCAAATTGAAGACCAGCGACACCTTATGGCGAACGATCAGGCGCTGCGCCGACTCTTCGCTGGGCTTGCTGTCATAAAAACTCCGCCAGATGGTGATCAGGAACGTGAGCAGCAGCAGCGAGCCTCCAATGCTCAAGATGGTCAAGATGCTGCGGCGCTTGTTGCGGAACGCGTTCTTGCTGACAAAACGGGTCAAAGTCATAATCGAACTCCAGGAAAAAACTTAGCCTGCTTACGAGGGACCCCACGAATACTCTAAGCATAGCCGATGAATGCAGACCGCGACAACCTCGTGCCTTTCTTTCCGCAATCGCCAGCCCTGAATAGTAATAACGTTCGCGCTGCCCGAAAAGTTACGGCTAGACTCTGGATCGGTCCGTGGAGGACGGGCGTCCTCGCCCGTACGGATGGAACAACGCGCCGAAGGGCCTTCGCTCGGAGCGGGGATTCCGGGTTCAAGCCTGTGGCCTTCCAGCGCAGGCCGTAAAAAGTCTTACAGTACTAAAGTTTCTCCAACCTTCCCGCAATCGAATTTACGAACACTTTCGTAACTCCACTTTAGCCCTACCCCCGGATTATCCTGATCATGTCCCTTCCCAGCAAGGACGTGCCCGAGGCCTTCCCCGCCGAGGGAGAGCGGTCTTTGCTTGCAACGAGGTAGGAAGATAATGTCGAACAAAATCGGACGTTTCGAAATACTCAGCGAAATCGGGCACTCGGACCAAAGTTCCGTCTACAAGGCCACCGACCCCGAGAGCGGACAGACCGTGGCGCTGAAAACCGTCAATCTGGAACCGCTGGGCGAGCAGTCCACCACGCTCGTGAAAAACCTTCTCGAAGAGGCGGAAGCCAGCAAGGTTCTTAACAGTCAAAATATCGCCGCCCTTTACGGCGCCGAGGAAGTGGACGGCATTTTCTGCGCCTCTTTGGAATACGTGCAGGGCAACAGTGTAGCCACCATGCTGGCCCGCAAAGAGGGATTCTCCATCTGGGACCTTCAGGATATTGCCCGCCAAACCTGCCAAGGCCTCGACCACGCCCACGCCAAGAACTTGGCGCACTACACGCTCGAACCGGCCAAGATCATGGTGGCGTGGGATGGCACGGTGAAAATCCTGGGATTCGGAATTTCCACCATGAGCGCTTTCGCTGCCCAGGCCTTGGGTAAGCCTCCGGAAGTTTTGCACTACATGTCTCCTGAACAACTGCGCGGAGATCCCGTCGGCGCGCCGTCCAACATATTCAGTCTGGGCGCAATTTTTTACGAGATGGTCACCGAGCATAAGGCTTTTGACGGCGAAGATGCGGACCAGGTCAGGCAACTGATCTCGGAAGTAACGCCCGCACCGCCGGATCAGATCAACCGCAAGCTCCATCCTGCGCTCAGCCAAGTCATCATGAAGGCGCTGGCCAAGGCGCCCGAAGAACGATATCAGTCCGGGCAAGATCTGGTAAACGATCTGGAGAGGTGCAAGGAAAGCGCCACCAAGGCCGCCCCTGCGGCAAAACCGGGGCAGCCTGCGCAGAAGGCTGCGTCGGGTGTTCCCGCAGCCGCGGTGAAAGCGGCGGGGCCAGCAGCGACGTCGCGGCCGAAGCCCACGTTCAAACCGGCGGCGCCGGTGGCGTCGCCTCCACCTCAAGTTCGCACAAAGGAAGTTACCGCACCCCCGGCGACCAAGGCCGCTGCTGCTGCTGCCGGATGGAGCGGAAACAGCGCGACCTCCACGAGCGCTGGACTCATCACGCCGAACCTGGACGTGGCGGCGCCGGTTATTAACAGTTCCACCGAAGCCTCCATGGAGACGTTTTCCGTCGAATCGTCTTCCGCTCCATCCGCGTCGATGTCCTCGGCGATTATTGAGCCCGAGGTCGAGGCTCCGAAAATCAGCGTCGATCCAGCGATGGCGGAAAACAGGGAAACCAGTGCGAGCCGCAGCTTCTCCGAGATCGATGAATTGCCGCCGCTCAAAGAGGTTTATATCGCGCCTCCTCCAGCACCGCCGCCCGCGGATGAGCCTGCGCCGCCCGACGCAGTGCATGTCACCGTCTTCAAGGGTGCGCCGCCGGAAAAACCGCGGGTGCAGCCTCGCGAAGTGGCGAAAAAAGCGGTGGCGGAAATTAAGAAGACGCCGCCGCAACTGTTCATGGTTTCGATCGCGGGCGCCATCGGGATCATTGTGCTGATTGTGGCCGCGATCGCATGGCACATCCACTCCGAGAACGCGGATGAGGATGTCACTCCCGCGCAACCGGCTGCCAGCGCGGCGGCTCATGCGAACCAGTCCTCGGCGCAGTCGCCAGCGGGCACGCAAGCTCCAGAGCAAGTCACTGCAGAACCGGTAGATGCGGAACCACGTGCGGTCTCGGTGCAGCCCAAATACAACAACAAGAAGAAAGCAAAGCCGCGCCCTGTGGCTCCGTCCATCGTTCCCGGACAGTTGAGCGTCAATTCAACCCCGGCGGGGGCGCAGATCCAAATCGATGGGCAGAACAACTCCGCTTGGGTTACACCTTTCAACCTCGCGGGACTCAACCCTGGCCAGCATACTCTGACCATCAGCAAAGCCGGTTACGCGCCGGAAACCCGTAACATCGATGTCGGTTCGGGCAGCAAGTCATTCCTCAGTGTCCAACTCGCGCAGCTCACGGCTGCGGTCTCAGTAACCAGCGAACCTGCCGGCGCTGCGGTTTGGATGGATGGCAAAGACACCGGTCGAGTCACTCCCGTGCAGATCTCCGTGGACAAGCCCGGCAACCACAGCTTCGTGTTCAAGAAGCAGGGCTACCTGGATGAGACCACCAGCGCGAATCTGCAGATTGGGCAAACCTTCCGCTTGGCGCCCAGCTTGCGAGCGCTGGGCAGCACCGACAACATCGTAATTGGTGGTAAATTCAAGAAGCTCTTCGGCGGCAGCGATACTGCCGGCATGGGTACAGTCAGCGTCAAGACGCAACCCAAAGGGGCACAAGTTGCCATCAACAACCGCATTCTCGATAAATTCTCGCCCGTAGAACTTCATTTGGATCCGGGCAACTACGTCGTCGATATTACGCTGACGGGATTCAAGAGCGTTCATCGCGTCATCACCGTGGAGAAGAACGGCAAGGTCGCGATCGAAGAGAGCCTCGACCGGGAATAAACCCGACCGCTTCCGACCCCAGCGCCCGACCTCCGAGACTAATGGAGGACGGTCGTCTCGCCCGTCCTAACTTGGCTCGCACCTCCTCAGTGAGCGCCGCCGGAAGCCTGTTTACCCTTCAGTAACCTTGGGTCTGACCCCCTCCCCCTGATCTTTTGGAATCATGGAGTTAGGGCCGGACGACCACCAAGATCTTTGAGTTCAAAGGACTTATACGCAAAATATTCCGGGCAAAGGACTTAGGGGCTATTCTATCGTCAACGAGCTAAACCTTAATCAATATGATTAGCTGGTAGGACCGCTCAAAGTCAAGCGAAGAAATGCGCAGCCCTGCGGACATTCCCGATTCGGGAAGACTACGGAGTGTTGCGATTGCGTCTGGACGGGCGAGACGCCCGTCCTCCATCGGCCATCCCCGAGGTGTTAGACTCTGAGGTTTTCTTAAAAGCTTGTGGGGAGAAGCTCTCATGAACATTCAGCGGGTGGGCGTGGTTGGGGCGGGGACGATGGGGAATGGGATTGCGCATGTCTTTGCGCGCGGCAGCTATAGGGTTGTGTTGTGCGATGTGGAGCAGCGCTTTTTGGATCGAGGTCTCGAGACCATCGGGAAGAATCTCGACCGCGAAGTCGCGAAGAACAAAATCACGACGGAAGACAAAGCTGCGGCGCTACAGCGTATTGAGCCCGTTGTCGAGCGCGTGAAACTCGCTGCCTGCGATTTTGTGGTGGAGGCGGCTACCGAGAAGTTCGACATCAAGTCAGAAATCTTTCGCGATCTTGACCGGCTTTGCCGGCCTGAAATCATTCTCGCCTCGAATACTTCGTCGATCTCCATCACCAAGCTGGCGGCCCTGACGAAACGGCCCGACAAGGTCATCGGAATGCATTTTTTCAATCCGGTGCCGCTGATGAAGTTGGTGGAAGTCATTCGCGGGCTGGCTACCTCGAATGAAACCTTCCAGACAGTGCGCGAGCTGGCGCTGAAACTGGAGAAGACGCCGGTCGAGGTGAACGATGCTCCGGGCTTTGTCTCCAACCGGGTGCTGATGCCGCTGTTGAACGAGGCCATGTACGCGGTGATGGAAGGCGTGGCCACGGCGGAGGCGGTGGACGAAGTCTTCAAGCTGGGGATGGCCCACCCCATGGGCCCGCTGACCCTGGCGGATTTCATCGGCCTCGACGTCTGCCTGGACATCATGCGCGTGCTCCAGGATGGCTTGGGCGATCCCAAGTACCGGCCGTGCCCGCTCCTAATCAAGATGGTCGACGCGGGCTGGCTGGGACGGAAAGGTGGGAGAGGGTTCTATAAGTATTGAGGGAGAGCGATTCGCCGATCAATCAACAAGAACCTGAATGAGAACCAAGGTTTCGATCGATCCTGGGCTACGTTCGGGATATTTATTCTGCCAGATTAGTTTTCGGATTTCCGAATTTGACATCGGGATAGCCCAATTCATCCCTTAATCTCTTGGTCTGCTGAAAACACGTGTCAGGATCATCACAAGGTAAATCTCCGAATCGTTTTCGCAATTGGCGCTCGTAAGCTACGATCTTGGGCTGGGCCTTGTTCATGGCACGTTCCACGTCGCTCACAGCCTTCTTGTCAACATGCAAGGACAAGCAATAGATCATGAGTCCGTTAAGCCGTTGAAATCCAGTATCATTCAAGTCTACTGGGGAGCGGAAAGGCCCCTCGGCATCTTCGATCAGACCCTGCCAGATTAGCCTCGGATTGAATCCGGAAGCACGGAGACGCGGATCAATGATTTGATGGTTTACACAGTCGAGGATTGTCTCGGACAGGAGGCTGAGGAACTCGCTGTTCGGAAAATCGCGATAGGTACTAGCGAAACCTTGCGTCCTCATCTCCGCATGCAACAACTCGTGTGCGAGCGCGGTCTCTCGTAGTTCGCCGGACACCCCCGCCCTGATCTGAATGTCGATCTTGTTATAGAGATAGGTGGTCCTGCCGAGGTATCGAGAATCCTTATCGAGCGGTCTCCCAAAAGTGATTGTGAATCCCCTTATCTCCGCCTCCCCTTGCACTCGGTGCAACAATTTCTCAAGCTGAGGTGAGTTCTGTGAACTGGGAAGGACGGGTGGTGAAGGAGCGGAACTTTCCTTTTGACACCTAGACGATAGAGTCGAAGCGAAAGCAAGCAAAACTATCCTCAGATACCAGCCGTGTGCCGCGGAGCTAGTCACGACGCGAGTATATAGCAGGTTTGAACCTTGACCTCGCCGGACTGGGGGTCAACGTTGGTAGGCGGTGCGGGTGCCCCGCTCCTTGCCGGTCTTGGCAAGGGGCGGGTTAACGCCGGGAGGGGTGCGGATGAACGATCGTAACATTATGCGGACGAGCGTGGGACCGCAAGCCTGACGCCAGCGCCCACCCCTTGCGAAACAACCGCAAGGAGCGGGGCACCCAGCGCGTCCATGATGAGTTAACCGACCCTATATCTTCTCCTCAGGGAACTCCACCTCCAGACCCAGAGGATCGGTGAAGCGGTTGGTCAGGTTGGCTAGGCCGGCCAGCAGGTGCAAGTCGACAATCTCCGCGTCGGAGAAATGCTGCTTCAATTTTTCGAAGTCGGCGTCTGTGATGTCTCGCGAGGCGCGGGTCAGCTTTTCCGCATAAGCCAGGGCCGTCTGTTCTTTCTCGGTGAAGCGTGCGTAGCTGCCGCCTTTGAGTGCTTTCCAGTCTTCTGTGGTCAATCCCACTCTCTTTGACGACGCTACGTGATGTTGTTGGCAGTAATGGCAGCCATTGATGAACGAGACGCGGAGATAAATCGTTTCGTAGAGCTTGCGGTCGAGCGATCTTCCCACACTGGCGTAGAACGGCAGAAAATGCTTCAGCATGTCCGGACGATGGGCTAACGCCTTTTGCGCGTTTCCTGGTTTGCCGCGCAGAGTCTTTTCGTAAATCTCTTTTACTTCGGGAGTGGCGTTTTCAGTTTCAACTAACGCGATGCGTGCCATGAGAACCTCGCGGGGAATAAGAATTGCACTCCGTATAATAAAGCAGCGGCGGCAGAGAACGCTTTGTGAAGCCACAAGTCACAATCATCGGCGCGGGGTTGGCGGGAGCGGAAGCGGCGTGGCAGTGTGCGCGGCGCGGCGTGGGCGTGGAACTCTGCGAGATGCGGCCGGTGCGCTCGACGGCGGCGCATCAAACCGGGGATTTCGCCGAATTGGTCTGCTCGAATTCTTTGAAGTCTGATACAGAGAACACCGCGCCCTGGTTGCTGAAGGAAGAAATGCGGCGGGCGGGATCGTTGTTGGTGGAAATTGCTCGGGAGTGCGCCGTTCCGGCTGGACATGCGCTGGCGGTGGATCGTGCGACGTTTGCCGCTTGCGTGACCGAAGCCATCTCGCGCGAGCCGTTGATCACGATACGGCGCGAAGAAGTTACGCAAATTGACGAAGATCAAATCACGATTGTCGCCACGGGCCCTTTGACTTCGGATGCACTCTCGCGGGAAATTGGACGGCTGAGCGGAGCTTCCCACCTGTTCTTCTACGATTCGATCAGTCCGATCGTCGAGGCCGACTCCATTGACATGGCGAAGGTGTATCTGGCGGCACGCTATGACAAAGGCTCGGCTGACTACATTAATTGTCCCATGTCCAAAGAAGAATACGACCGCTTTTACGATGCGTTGCTGGCGGCGCAATCGGTCGAAGAACGCGAATGGGAGAAGCTGAATTATTTCGAAAGTTGTCTGCCCATCGAGGAGATCGCGCGGCGTGGCCGCGACACACTGCGCTTCGGACCGATGAAGCCGGTCGGACTGAAGGACCCGCACACTGGCCGCATACCTTATGCAGCGGTGCAGTTGCGGCAGGAGAATCTGCGGGCGGATTCGTACAACTTGGTTGGATTTCAGAACCATTTGAAATTCGGCGAGCAAGCGCGTGTGCTGCGGTTGATTCCTGGGCTCGAAAACGCCCGCTTCCTGCGCTATGGCCAGATCCATCGCAATACTTACATCAATGCGCCGACGCTGCTCTTGGAGACTCTGCAGATGAAAGAACATCCGCGCGTGTTGTTTGCGGGGCAGATCTGCGGGGTCGAGGGATACGTGGAATCGATCGCCGCGGGGCTTATGGCGGGAATTCATGCGGCGACGCTGGCAACTGGCGCGGACCCCGTTCCTCCTCCTCGGGCGAGCGCGTTTGGATCGCTGACGAATTACATCACCCATGCGGACCCCAGGAAATTTCAGCCGGCCAATATAACCTTCGACCTATTGCCGGCGCTGGATCGGAAAGTTCGGGATCGCCTGGAGCGGCATCGTATGCAATGCGAGTTGGCGCTAAAGCAATTTGAAGGTTGGATGGAAGAAGTCGGAACGGCGCGGCGCGGCAGGGACGTAGCTTTACGTCTCCTTCCCGGCTAGTCGTTGCCCCCCGGCAAGACGCAGCAAGCTGCGTCTCTACAGACTTTCTGCAACAAATCCCACGCCTGGCCCGTATCACTTGTTAGGACGTTGTTTTAGTCCGGCTCACATTCAACCCGCAAGCGCGTCCAAGGAACAAGGATGGTCCTGAGCGATCTCATTGGCGATGTACTCCGCACCTTGTGGTCGCACAAGCTGCGCACGTTCCTCACGATGTTCGGCATCGCTTGGGGGATTGTGTCGATTGTCCTCATGGTGGCGGCAGGAGAAGGTCTGCGAAAGGGTCAGGAAGAGCAAGCCCGGACCCTGGGCAAGGATGTGATGATCGTGTTTCACGGTCGCACAAGCCTGCAGGCTGGAGGGGCGCGGGCCGGGCGAGCCGTGCACTGGGAAGATCCTGATGTGCCGGCGGTACAGGCCGACGCGCCGGATTGCCAATATGCGATTCCAGAACTGGAGCAGGAAGACGTGCGCGCCCACAGCAACTTCAACAACGCGGCGTTCCTGGTTACTGGCTCACTGCCCCCGTTTCAGGAGATTCGTAGCCTCACTGTCGGTCAAGGGCGATTCTACGACTGGGACGATACGCGCGAAGGTCGCCGGTTGGCCTTCTTGGGAAGCGATGCGGCCAAGCAACTGTTTCCCGGTCGCAACCCGGTGGGCGAAAACGTTTATCTGAACGATTTTCCTTACGTTGTGATCGGAGTCATGGAGAAGAAGAAACAGGATTCCAGCTACGACGGGTGGGACGTGAACAAGATTTTCATTCCCTTCGGGGCCATGCGGCGCGATTTTCCAGATAAGCCTCCGGGCACTCCCACGACCTTCGATGAGCTGCTAGTGACGCCTAAGTCCGTCGAGCAACACGAGAGCTGCAAACATGAGGTGCGGGCGGCGCTGGGGCGTATGCACAATTTCGATCCTCGGGACAAAGAAGCTTGCCCCATCTGGGACACGGTGCAGGAGGCCCAAGCGTTCCGGCAGATGACGGATGGCATGAAGTACTTTCTGGGTGCAGTGGGCGTGGTGACGCTGCTTCTGGGCGGGTTGGGAGTCATGAACGTGATGATGGTGGCGGTGCGCGAGCGCACTCGGGAGATCGGCGTCCGCAAGGCCCTGGGCGCGCCGGCGCATACCATCTTGAGGCAGTTCTTCCTCGAGGCAGTCCTGATTGCGGTTCTCAGCGGCGCAGTTGGGTTGGGGGTGGCCTATGGAATTTGCTCGCTGGTCGACCTGCTGCCCATGCCCGACTTTTTCGCGGGACTTTTGCCGACATGGAAGTCAGGGCTGCTGGCCTGCGGACTGCTGGGAGCCATCGCGGTGCTCTCCGCGTTGTATCCGGCGCGGAAAGCGGCGTCGGTGGATCCGATTGAGGCGTTGAGATTTGAGGCAGGAGGATAGTGTGGGTCCGGGTCTTTGACCCGGACCGGCCGCTCTTGCCCGGCGGGTTCTGCTTTTGAAGTTGTCAGGCTAACCGGGTCAAAGACGCGGTTCCACATGAGCAGTCCCACATAAGCAAAGGCCATGCTGATTGAAATCATTCGCGAAGCTTGGATTGCGCTCAAGCGCAACACCACGCGCAGCCTGCTGACCATGCTGGGCATCGTTTGGGGTATCACGACGGTGACTCTGCTCATCGCCTACGGCAGCAGCTTCCGCAGAATCCTGGTGAGCGGCTTCGATGCCTTTGGCAAAAGCGCGGTCATCTGCTGGCCACAGCAGACCAGCGAACAACCCGGCGGACAGCGGGCGGGCAAGAAAGTTGTTTTCGAGCAAGCCGACGTAGACATGGTGAAGGAAACTGCGCCGCTGGTGAAGCACGTCTGCCTGGAGACCGTGCGCCGGCCTGGCATTGCCTACGGAGACCGGATGGTGGGGACGGCGGCCATTCGCGGTGTCTGCCCGGAATATGGAGAGATGCGCAACGAGGTTCCAGCCGAGGGGCGCTGGATTAACGCCAGCGACCAACTGGAGCGGCGACGCGTAGCTTTTCTCGGCGGACGCATTCGAGAGCAACTGTTCAGCGGACGTCCGGCGGTTGGCGAGACGGTCACGATTGGCGGCGTGCGCTTTACCGTGATTGGCATCATGGCGCGCAAGATTCAGCTCAGCAATTACTTCAGCAGCGATGACGAATCGGTTTGGATCCCCTATTCCGCGGCGGGCGATCTTTGGAATACGCGAGATGCTGCGGTCCTGATCTTTGCGCCGATTGCGCCGCAGTTTGAAAAGAAAGCTATGGCGCAGGTGCTGGCAGCGGTGGCAACACGGCAGCAGTTTTCGCCGACAGATCCGAAGGCCATTCAGATGTTCGGGCGTGACGAGTTCCGTCCGGTCATTGACGCGCTGACGATCGGATTGCAAGTGCTGCTCACGTTTATCGGAACCCTGACTCTCGGCATTGGCGGCGTCGGAGTGATGAACATCATGCTGGTTTCAGTCGATGAGCGCATCCGCGAGATTGGTCTGCGTCGCGCTCTCGGGGCGAGAAAACGGCACATCAAGTTCCAGTTTCTAGCGGAGACGCTGCTGATCATGATGTTGGGCGGCGCGATCGGTGTGCTTTTGTCGTACGCAATTGCCGCTGCCGTAGGGACGCTGCCGCTGATGGGGCCGCTGTTCGAGGACGAGTCCGGAAAAGGCGACATCCATCTGCAAATCTCGTTGATGACGGTGACGCTTTCCGCGCTGGTGCTGCTGGTCGTCGGCGTGATCAGCGGATTAGTTCCGGCGTTGCGCGCTTCGAAGCTAGACCCTGTAGAGGCACTGCGCTACGAATAGAAGAGTGGGCCACGGATTGAACGGATCTATAGATCAAGAGAAAACTAAGGAACGATCCGTGCCAATCCGTGAGAATCCGTGCTGGTTAGTCGTCACTACCAAATATCATTTGACCTCACTCCCGGTTAGCGGTACCTTGCTGCCAGTTCCCCAAAAACTCCGCGAGGTGCTTGCTTGCCGATTTCCGCAATCGATGCCATTGCTCCCGCCTTCCAGCACACCAAAGAGCAGCTTCTTCAGCCGTTCCGCGCGGCGCAGTGGGCGAAGCTCGCGCTGGTGGGTTTTCTGGCCGGTGAACTCAGCTCCGGCGGATGCAACGGTGGCAGCTTCCAACTGCCGACTCGTCCTAGTGGCGGGCAACGGTTTATGGAATTCGGTTTGCCCAACGTTAATCCAGCATTGTTCGCGGCGTTGATCGCGTTGCTGATCGTGCTCGGAATCGTCTTCTGGATTCTCTTCCTCTACGTGAGCAGCGTGATGCGCTTCATCCTGTTTGACAGCGTGCTCGCTAAGCGATGTGAAATCCGGCGCAACTGGGGCCGGCGACACGGGGCCGGGTTGCGCTATTTCGTGTGGCAACTTCTTTTTCTGCTCGCGATGCTTGTCGGTTTGACAGTCCTGGTTGGAGTTCCTGCTGCGCTGGGGTTGGCTCTGGGTTGGCTGCAAGCTCCCCGGCAGCACATGATTCCACTCATCTTGTTCGGCATGCTTTTGTTCTTCGTGGTGATGGGATTCATATTGCTCTCCCTGGTAGTTCACGTTCTGACCAAAGACTTCGTGGTGCCAGAGATGGCCCTGGAGAACATCAGCGCGATCGAAGGATGGCGGCGCCTGCTGCCCATGTTGCAACGGGAGAAAGGTAGCTACGCCGGCTACATCGGCATGAAGATCGTTATGGCGATCGGAGCTTCCGTGGTGGTTGGCATTATCACCTTTATCGTACTGCTCATTTTGCTGATCCCGGTCGGGGGCTTCGGCGTGATCGCAGTAATGGCAGGAAAGACCGCCGGCCTGACTTGGAACCTGTACACGATCACGCTGGCAGTGGTCGCGGGATGCATTGTGCTCACGGTGCTTTTGTATGTGATCTCTCTAATCTCGGTGCCGGCGATTGTGTTCTTCCCGGCTTACTCCATTTACTTTTTCGCATCGCGCTATCCGGCGTTGGAAGCGTTCCTGCGTCCCCCGCCACCAATAGCTGCCCAAGCTCCGCCTTTGCCGCCGCCGGAGCCAGAGTCGATCGCATAGACCGTTTTCAAATATAGCGCGGACTAAAAACACACGTGTCATCCCGAACGAAGTGAGGGATCTAGGTTCTTGCCTCATCACCAGTATCGCCAGTATCGCCGTCGCGGGCAACCACCTGGATCCCTCGCTCCGCTGGGGATGACAGCTCGAAATGGAATACAGCAACTGCGACACTGATCAAGATGGTCACTGCTTGCTGTGATCGTGCGTCCAGGAGAAGCGCCGCCCTAGGATGCACTTGATAATCAGGTGATCGGTGGAAGCAGTTGCGCCGACGCCGACTCCGAAGTTGAACTCCCACGCCGGCCCCAGATCGAGGTCAATGCTAGGAAAGAATTGCTGTTGCTGATCGTGCAGGGGACTGAAATCCGTAATCGGTCCATACGAAGCGTAGTACTCCAGGCCGCCGGCGATTCTTTTGGTGAAATCGTAGCTGAACTTCGCGTTTGGGGAGAACACCACGCCTTGATTAACGCTTGCGCCATGAAACGAGCGGTCGAGCGTGGGATTGAAGCTCAGATACCAGCGTCCGATTTTCTTGTCCACGATAGGACGGATTTCCCAGGTCCAGGTATCGGTAGAGAAGGCACGGCGCTGGTATCCGATTTCGTTCGACAAGCTCACTCCCACTGGCCAGTGCCACGACTCGGGAATGCGGAATCGCGGGCGGATGTGATCGCCCACCCACTGCCAACCGCCATCGGGCTGAATGCTGGTGAAGATATAAAAACCGGTTTCGAACCAGGCGTTGAAACCCTGCGTGATTTCCACGGTTTCGTGGAAGGCGTGATTGGAGGGCAGGACGCCGTCAATCTTCGTCTTGCTGCCCTCGGCAGTGAAGTTGGAATGCAGTTCCACCATAGTGTTTCCCGGCGGAACCGTGTCGTAGGAGTAAATCTGAATCTCGTAGTTATCTTGCGCCCGCACCGGCACCCAGGCAGCGAGCAGCAAAAATCCGAGAAGAATTGGTAGGTGCTGTCGAGTCTCCATGCCCGCTCAGCGGCAACCGGCCGCCGCCACTTCTCATCATGCATGGGCGAAGCAGCGCGGCGCAAGCGTGCACTTGGGTTTCTCGCCTTCTGATGGAACTTACCTGCGAGTGTGGGTGTCAAATCTTTTCAGACACGCGTGCCCGAGAGGAGCAAATTCCATGGCGTTCTCGCAGGCAGGCGGTGGTCCGTCCAATCCACAAATCAACGTTACTCCTCTGATCGACGTGTTGCTGGTGCTGATCATTGTCTTCATGGTGGTGGTGTCGATGTCAAAGCACAAGGGCCTGGAGGCGCAGATTCCTCAACCCGCGCCGGATGACAAGAGTCAGCCAGTCCCTATCGACAGGACAATTGTGATTCAGGTGGTGTGGAGCACGGAGGGCCAGGAACCGGCGCTCAAGATCAATCAGGAAACGGTCAAGTGGGAGGATCTGCAAAGCAGGTTGCACGACATCTTCAAGATAAGGGCGGAGCGGATCGCGTTTGTGCGCGGCGACAACGATGTCGATTTCGAGTACGTGGCGAACGTAATCGACATTGCCCGTGAAGCTGGTGTGGACCGGGTGGGCCTGCTGACCAAGGACCGTTGACGAGCAGTGGTAAGCTTCCATGGCAGGTTATTAGCAGCGCCATACCTTGGGGGAAGCGTGGAAGCGTTTGAGAAAAAAGTCAGGGACAGTTTTGGGCGGCAGCTCTTCATGTCCACCATCGGGGCGGAGATGATTTCCGTTAGCCGGGGACGCGTTGAGATTCGATTTCGATTCAACTCCAAGCTGACCCAGTAAAATGGATTCGTACACGCGGGCCCAGTCACAAGCATCATGGATTCGGCCTGTGGTTATGCGGCTTTGAGCGTCGCCCCGGAAGAGGCCGACGTGCTCAGTGTGGAATTCAAGGTCAACCTTCTGGCGCCTGGGATAGGTGAATCATTCGTCGCGCGTGCATCGGTGAAACGGGCCGGCAAGAGGCTCGCCGTATGCACTGCCGATGCGTTCGCCGTGAAGGCGGGCGAGGAAAAGCTGATCGCAACTATGTTGGCAACGATAATGAATATTGATTCGAAGAGTCGAGCTGACTCGGGAGATTAATCCCGCGCCCGGTTCTTGATCCAGATGGGCGAGCCTACGAATCCGAATGCTTTTCGCAGTTGGTTTTCCAGAAATCGCTGGTAAGAAAAATGCAGCTTCACCTTGCGGTTAGTAAAAAGCACGAATGTCGGCGGGGAGACTCCCGCTTGGGTCATGTAATAGATTTTGACCTGTTGGCGGGCGGGCACTGAGGCGCGCTCGAAATCAACGTACTTCAGGAAACGATTCATCTCGGCGGTCGGAATGCGCTTGCGACGCTCGGAGGCAGCCTCCTCGAGCGTTGGAAGAATCTTCTCCGTCCCTTTACCTGTGGCGGCGGAAACGAACAACACGGGCGCGTAGCTTAGAAACTTGAGATCGTAGCGCACTCTTTGTTCGTATGCCACGCGATCAGTGGGACTCTCGCTCTCGCGGATACGAGCCGCTTTCGACTCCCGCCCGGCTTTTTTCTGGCCACTTGTCACGAGGTCCCACTTGTTCACGATGACGATGACGGATCGGCCGCTCTCGTGGGCATAGCCGGCGATAGTGGCATCGAGCGCGCTGACGCCCTCAGTGGCGTCAATCACCAGCAGCGCGATGTCAGCCGCTTCGAGATGCTTGCGGGCCATCACAACCGAAAGCTTTTCTGCCATCAGATGGGTCTTGCCCTTGCGCCGGATCCCGGCGGTATCAATAAAGCGGAAACTCTTGCCGTTGATCTCGACGACTTCATCGATGGCATCGCGGGTTGTGCCCGGAATCGGCGAGACGATGGCGCGAGAAGTTCCGGTAAGCCGGTTCAGCAGCGTGGACTTGCCCACGTTGGGATGCCCGATAATCGCAACTTTGACTTCCTTGGGCTCGGGAGCGATTCCGGCTTCCGACGCGGCCTGGGTCTCGTCGACTGGCTCAGCGATTTCCGGCACGGTGATTTCAGGCTCGGCGGTTTCGAGATTCAAGGTTCCGAGCTTTAGAGCTTCAAAGACCCCTTCGAGAATGTCGTCCACGCCGCGCCCATGCTCGGCGGAAACAGGATATAGTTTTCTGATCCCCAGGCGATGGAATTCGTCGATGAGCGATTGCTGTTTGTCGCTATCAATTTTGTTGACGGCCAGAAACAGCGGCTTGCCTCCACGAATCAGTAGACGGGCAAGATCAAGGTCAGGGGACGTGATTTCGCTGCGTCCGTCCACCACCAGGATTATGGCGTCGGCCTCTTCGAGCGCGACCTTGGCTTGGCGAAAGATTTCTGCCGGAATAAAATCCTTTTCTTCAGGTTGGATTCCGCCGGTATCCACGATACGCAGGCGGTGCCCACGGAAGTGCGCTTCGCCGTAGAGCCGGTCGCGCGTGATCCCCGGCTCGTCGCCGACAATCGCGCGCCGTGAACCGACGATCCGGTTGAACAGCGTGGATTTTCCGACGTTGGGGCGGCCCACGATCGCAATGGTGGGAACGCCAGCCGTGACCGGCGCGCTCATCGAGTTGGAATTGATCCGGGTCAAAGGACAACAAAAATTGTGTGGGCACGGGTCTTCGACCCGTGCAGCCAAGCGCAGCTCGGCGGTTTGGAACGGGTCACAGACCCGTCCCCACACCTGCAGTGGCTTATTATAGAGACTCCGTGGCTCCGATCTCTCAGCCCGCCTCTGCCGCAGTCCCTGGTGTCAAAAAACAGGAAGTCTCGCTCTACCAATTCTTCGCGCCTGGAGGCGTGCTTTCGCGCACCCATCCCGCCTACGAGTTTCGTCGCGGACAACTTCAGATGGCGCAATCGGTCGAGCAGGCCCTCGAAGAAAAACGTCATCTCATCGTCGAAGCCGGCACGGGAACTGGTAAGACTCTGGCCTATCTCGTCCCCGTAATTCGCTCAGGCAAGCGCGTGATTATTTCAACCGGCACCAAGAACTTGCAGGAACAGCTCTTCCACAAGGATATTCCTTTTCTTGAGCAAGCGTTGTTTCCTGACGGCGCGGGCCGGCTGAATGTCTGTTACATGAAGGGACGCAACAACTATTTGTGCCGCAAAAAACTCTATGACCTCACCGGCCAGCTGGTGCTGAGCGGCTTGGAGGAGATCGAGCACTATCGCGCGATCGCTGCGTGGGAGAAGACGACGCAGAGCGGAGATCGGGCGGAACTGGCGGAACTGCCCGAAGCCAGTGCGCTCTGGCACAAGATCGACGCGCGCTCCGACGCTTGTATCGGCCAGAAGTGCAGCTCCTGGGACAAATGCTTCATCACGGAAATGCACCGGCGAGCGATGGAGAGCGACATCATCATCGTGAATCACCATCTGTTCTTCGCTGATCTCTCGATCAAGCAGCAAGCCGAATACGCACCGGATGCGGGCATTTTCCCGGAGGTGGGCGCGGTCATCTTCGACGAGGCGCATGAACTGGAAGATGTAGCCGGCAGCTACTTTGGCGTTTCCGTCAGCAATGGACGGGTCGAAGAACTCTGCCGCGATGTGGAAGCGTCGCTGCAGCGGAACCACATGCTTTCGGCGTCGTTTTCGGGCGCGCTCAAGAGCCTGCGGGAACGCGCGATGTTTTTCTTTGCCTTGCTTCCCCAGGGCGAGGGACGTTTTTCCTTTGAGAATCGCCGCGATTTCCTGGAGGAAAACGGGGACGAGTTCATGGCATTGCAGCAATCGTTTACCCGTCTGGGCTCGGAACTGGAAAATCTGCCGTCCAAGCCGGAGGAAGTCTTCAACTTTGCCAGACGCGCGCAGGAACTGCAGGTGCAGTTCGGCTTCCTGATGGAGTCGGAAGACCCAAACACCGTTTTCTGGATCGAGCGGCGCCGCGGTGGACGCGACAAATTCAACGTCTATCTGCAAGCCACCCCGATTGATGTGGCCCCGATTCTGAAGACTTGCCTGTTCGACAAACTGGACTGCGCCGTGCTGACCTCGGCCACGCTTGCCGTTGGTGGCGGCTTCGAGTACATGCGCCGCCGCCTTGGGCTCGAGCATACGCGCGAATCCGTTCTGCCCTCGCATTTCGATTACGAAAATCAGGCGCTGTTTTATGTGCCGCCGGATCTGCCCGACCCGCGCACCCCCCAGTTTGCGGCCAAGGCTGCGGACCGCATCCGGCGATTGCTCGAGATAACACGCGGCCGGGCATTCGTATTATTTACCAGCTACGCGCAGATGAATGATGTTTACCAGCGTCTGCTTGGTGAACTCGACTTTCCTATGCTGTTGCAAGGCGACGCCCCGAAAAGCGCACTGCTCGAGGAATTCCGCCTGACCCCGAACGCCGTCCTGTTCGCGACTTCATCGTTTTGGCAGGGCGTCGACGTGCAGGGAGAGCAACTCAGTTGTGTGATCATCGATCGCCTGCCGTTCGCCGTGCCCAGCGACCCGGTGGTTGCCGCGCGGGTGAAGTCCATCGACGCCGAGGGCGGCAATGCCTTCTTTCAGTATCAGGTGCCGGCGGCGGTAATCACCTTGAAGCAGGGCTTCGGACGGCTGATCCGCTCGCTTCACGACCGCGGCCTGCTGGCTCTGTTGGACAATCGCATCTTAAAGAAGGCCTATGGAAGAGTATTTGTAGAGAGCCTGCCAAATTACCGCAAGACGACGGAATTGGGAGTAGTCGAGGAATGGTTCAGAGTGGGACCGGGAGAACATGGAGAGAGTGCCTGACCAGATCCCTGATTCGGGGCTGAGCGAACGACGCACATCATCCGAGGAGCTTCATCCCGGCAGCGCTAGCCGCATTCCGGTCGAAGGTGACGGTGTATTGACATTCCGCCGCGTGGCCGCAGCGCTCAATCAGGCAGTCGGCAAAATCGGCGCGGCTGGCGCTGAACTTCCGCAACGCCTGCGAGACGATTTCCCCTCGCTCAATGACCAGTTCTTTGCTTCGCAGTAAGGTCTCCAAGACCTGTTCAATTTCGTTCTTCTTGAAACGGTAGGAAACCTCCAACACCCAAACCAGTTCGGTAATAACGATCAAGGAAAGGAATCCGGGTGAATCCGAGGAGAGCGAGTCCATTACCCTCACCGCGGCGGTCGTTTGGGCGGCATCGTCGTGAGTAAGATAGCGGACAACAATATTCGTGTCGAGGCCGATCATCTCTAGGCCAATCATCGGGAGCCGGATGCGCGCCTCGCGATGGCGGCGTTCATCTCTTCAATCGATACCGGCTTGCTTCGCTTGCCTTGAAACAGTCCTTTCAGTTCCTGTACCGAGCGGGTCGCCGCGACGATGGCGAATTGCCCCTTTCCCTGCTCCACGAATTCCACGCGATCTCCCGCCTCTAACCCGAGAGCAGCGCGCACCCGGGAAGGTATAGTGATTTGGCCTTTCGAGGTAAGGGTTGCAACCGCCATGGATCTCCCAACAGGACTCCTTACATCATAGTAAGGAATAATATAATTGTCAAGGACCAGAGGATGCGGACGCAAAACCTGAACCATGCTCGTCGCGCTGAATTCACACGGCCCTTTTCCTTTCAGGCTTGGTACCAGGGATACGGTTTCTTCACGATACAATTGCAGATCATACGCCTCAACCTGAGCAGTCAGACATTACGGCAAGCGCGAGGTTTTGTGTCTGGCTGGACTCGGCATCAAACCACATGAGAGGACACTGGATGCTCAAGAAAGCAGAACTCATAGCTGCGGCATTGTTGCTATTTACTTCACTCGGCGTAAGCCAGGACAAGGGTCATTTCGACGCAAGCATCAACGGCGCAGCTGTTTTCACCCGGGCATCGAGCGGAAATGGCGTTCAACAAAGCGCAACCATTGGCTTGGACTATTTCGCTACTTTCCGATTGAGGTTCAAGCCCAAGCACTCGCTGATATTCAACTACGGTCGCGCCAAGAACTCTCAGGTGTACCAGACCAACTTCGACTACCATGTCCTGACGAGAACGACCGAGTACAGCGGCGCCTACGTCTATAACCTATTTGAAAAGGGCAAATTCCAGCCATTCGTGTTAGTGGGCGCTGGAGCGCTCGGTTTTTATCCGAGCAGCACCTGGTTGGTCCTGCCTGATTTTGTCAGTGGCGTTCCCAATCGTGTGCAGATCAATCTAAATGCCCGCAAGCAGACCGCACTCGCGTATTTGTATGGCGGCGGAGTAGATTACCGGCTGCCTTGGCGATTCGCTCTCCGGCTGCAATATCGCGGACTTCTCTACAATGCCCCAGACTTTAAAGTGAATCCTACTTCAGGCAGCGCCGTGAACTTCTCCACCGGAAGCAAAGGCCACATGGCGGAACCTTCGGTCGGGCTGGTGTTCAGGTTCTAGCGTACGGCAAACACCCGGCACGAATTGGCGATTTTCGATTTCCAATTGAAATGCAGGAGGTTGGCTAGCACGGACGTGGCAATTGGCAATTGACAATCGCCAATCCTCGTCGCTAGGAGTTGAGCGCTGCCTTGCGTAACTTCCGGCTTTCGGCCAGCAGCGCCATGGAGTGCATCAGGTTTTGCAGGGTGACAATGCCAATCAGGCGTTCGTCCTCAACCACGGGGATAATACTGAGATTGCGGGCGGTCAGCTTGCGGAACGCCGAGGCCAGCGATTCCTTTTTCTGCGCAACTTCGAAGATGCGGTTCATCACTGCCTGCACGTATCCGTTACCCTCCGCGCGTAGCGCCTGCAGGATCTTCTGTTTCGAGATCACTCCCACCATGTCGCTGCCCCGAATGACGGGGAAATCGTCCTGCAGGGAGTGCACAGCCTTCTCCAACGCGTCTTCCAAAGTGTCGGCGGGAGAAAGCGTCGCGAAGTCGGTCAGCATGATATCTTCCAGCCGCACGGTTTCGAGCACCGACTGAAATACGGCCGAGCGATCTTCCAGTTGGGCCGCGATGAAAAGGAAAAACCCAATCATGGTGAGCGCGACATATGACGGCCAGACAATGCCCATTAGCATGAACAGCGTGGCGAAGGCCTGGCCAATCGAAACTGCGCGGCGCGTGGCCCGGACTGAGTCCATGCTGCGGCTGAACACGGCTCGCAGCACTCGGCCCCCGTCCATCGGATACGCCGGCAGCAGGTTGAATAGCGCCAGCCCCAGGTTGGACCAGACCAGGCTGCGGGGCAGGTTTCCGGAATAAACGTACGGCTTCGTCCAGAGATGAACCTGAGGCGCCACGGCAAACAGTACGCCGGTTGCGACTACAGCAATGATGATATTGACCAGAGGCCCAGCCACGGCGATGCGGATGTCCCGTTTCCACGTGAGCAAGCCTGGCTCGATGGGACGCTGGGTTTCATCGAGCAACGTGACTCCACCGATGGGCAGCAGGATGATGGCTTTCGCGGGAACACCGGCACGCATGCCCACCAGTGCGTGCCCCAGTTCGTGCAGTACGACACTGCCAAAAATGATCGCCACCAGAGCCAGACCGCGACCAGCGTTGGCTGGACCATGGGTAGTTGACTCGGTCAGCCACACGAAGATGAGCAGAAAAAAGAACGTCAGATGGATGCGGAGCTCGACTCCAAATATCCGACCCGCCGGAATGGACCAGTTTCTCATTTGAAAACCTGCAACCCCTCTCCTGCCTCTATTCTATATAGTTTAGACGCCGCAGCGTGGTCCAGAGGTGCGGGTTCGCTAATCGAAGGTACTGGAACTGGCCTTGCTGAGGCTGGCATGGCTGGAGCTTGGGTGGCCGGGCTTGCTTCAAGCGAGGTTCTGAAAGACCAGCAATCGGTGCGCTCACGATTCGTATCAGGATATGGCTTCAGCCATATCATAAGAAGGCCCGAATCGGCCCGGCTTCAGCCGCTGCTTTTCTGAACCTTGGCATTGTGCTGCTGCCACTAGGCGGTGCTGAGCCATGGTGAGCCGGACTGTCCCACGTGATCAAGCATGAGAGTAATCGCCGGAAAATATCGGAGCAGGCAGCTGCGATCGCTCCCTGGCTTGGACCTTCGTCCCACCGCCGATCGCTTGCGCGAGACCTTGTTCAACGTGCTCACGGCGGGTAACCCAACAGCTCTTGAAGGAACGGTTTGGTTCGACCTTTATGCAGGAACGGGAGCGGTGGGCATTGAGGCGATGAGCCGCGGCGCGGGCATGGTTCACTTTGTGGAATCGTCGAAACGGGCGGCGGAGTTGATCAAACAAAACCTGGCGTCGTTGGAAATAGCAACCGGCTTCCAGATCCTGAAGCAGGATTCGATTCGCGCCCTGCGCGGGCTGGAGTCGGGTGGCGCCACCGTAGATTTTGTTTTCCTTGATCCTCCCTTTGACATGGAAAACGCCTACCGGCAAACCCTGGAGACACTTTCGCAATCGCGGCTATTGAAGCGCGAAAGTCTCGTCATCGCGGAACACCAGAAAAAGTTTGATCCGGGAGAAGCGTTTGAATCTCTGCGTCGTTATCGGAAGTTAGTGCAAGGCGATGCGGCGCTCAGTTTTTATCGGCTGGTTTGGGCGGGATAGAAGATCACAGATGCCCTCACATCGCGATTGCTGACCATTGTACCCGTGCATCCCGAGCGTAGCGAGGGATCTCGGTTCTGCTCGTACCGGCAAAAAACCCAGATTCCTCGTCGCCTTCGCTCCTCGGAATCACAGCGAGTGCTTTTGTGCTCTGAGATGTCTTCACATCAGAATTTCGTTGGTGCGACGCACAATCGGGTGTTGCATCTCCTGCAGATCGTTCTTCACCTGGTTGAGCCCGTAAACACACTGCTCGAAATGGCTCGACAGGCTGGCGAATAGCGGCGCCACCTTGGTGTATTCGAAATGCTCGAACTTGGAGACGATGTAGTAGCTCTCCTTGCCGGCCTTGATCCAGTCCACGAAATTCTCCACCCGGTTGCGGCGCAGGCGGAAGTGATTGATGCTTTCCGGGAACATGCCGGTGAAGAAAAGGGTGTAATCCCCGATGTGCTTGCGAACTTGGCGTTCACGGTCGAACGAAGGCGCGGGCCCGTACACGGGATTGGATTCGATCAACATCTCACCGACATCAGTCAGCGGCTGATCAGCGCCGTTGCGAATCTTGAACAACTGCTCGACCTCGCAGAACTCGGCCATGAGATGAGCGACATAATTCACGATCTGAGGGTCGCGAATCCCAATCTCCCGGGCATAGTGCCGTCCGATCAGTTCGACAAACAGTTTCTGCAGCGGATGCGATTCCGGAATCATGATTTTGGGCCCCTGAACTCCGCTGCGAGAGCAGAGTTCCAAGCTGTTGCGTGATTCTTACCGCGATCACGCCGAAAACGCAAGTGACTTTCGTAAGTCGCTCACGTGGTCTTTCCTCTCCATTAGACTGCGCAAAGTTATGCAAAGGTTTCACGCACAGTTTTGTTGGCACACGTGAGACTTGGCTGCTAATCGACCGCATTAGCCCTCAGGTTACAATGATCGGCGAGGGAGGAGATTGGTCTCATGGAACGACAGAACATCTCTAGTGGCGCACCTTGGGAGCCGATTGTGGGTTACTCTCGTGCAGTTAAAGTTGGCCCTTACGTGCATGTGACCGGCACTACAGCCATCGGCGCGGACGGCAAAGTTGTCGGGGTGGGCGATCCTTATACCCAGACCGTTAAGGCAATCAAGAACATCGAGTCGGCTTTGCACAAGGCGGGCGCGACGCTGAAAGATGTAGTGCGTACTCGGATGTTCGTAATCAACATCGCTGACTGGGAGAAGATCGGCAAGGCGCATTGCGAATTCTTCGGCGACATTCGGCCGGCGACGTCGATGGTACAGGTAAGCGCCCTGATTTCTCCGGAGATGCTGGTAGAGATCGAAGCTGACGCTGTGATTGGCGCCTCGCAAGGGTAGAATGCATTGGGCATTCCAAAGCGTTTCACCCTGGAGCAGGCGAATGAAAAACTGTTGGTGGATCTTCCTCTGTGCAGTCGTGATTTGTAGCAGCGCCCAGGAAAACAGCCGCAGTCCGGTGTTGCATCCGTTTACGGTCGTACGCGCTGGTGTGCTCATCGACGGCAAGTCCGATGCTCCTCGCCACAACCAGGTCATCGTCATTCGCGGCAATCGCATCGAGAGCATCTCCGATGCCGCCGCCGCGAAGATTCCCGACGGCGCGGATGTGATCGATCTCTCCCGCGCGACCGTACTGCCCGGCCTGATCGATTCGCATACCCACATCTTCCTGCAAGGGGAGGAACCCGCGCAGGGCGGATACGACATCAACATTCTGAAGTATCCGCTGGCATTGCGCGCGGCTCGGGCGACGGTTTCCGTGCGGCGCGCCTTGGAGCAGGGTTTTACCACGCTGCGCGACTTGGAGACCGAGGGCGCGGGCTACGGCGACGTCGGCATCAAGCAGGCCATCGAGGGCGGATACATTCCAGGACCTCGCCTGTTCATTTCTACCCGCGCCATTTCCACGACTGGAGGCTACATGCTCGAGGGCTACGCCCCCGAACTTGACATGCCCACGGGCGCGCAACTCGTCGACGGGCCAGTCGAGGCACGCAAGGCCGCCCGCGAGCAATTGGCACACGGCGCCGACTGGATCAAGGTCTACATGACCCATCGCTCATGGGTCGGAAAGAACGGCGAATTGGTTTCCCAACCGACTCTGACGGTCGAGGAATTGAAAGCGATTGTCGACGAAACTCACGGCTGGGGAAAGAAAGTTGCCTGCCATGCGTATGGCGGAATCGGATTGCATCGCGCGCTCGACGGGGGTTGTGACTCGATCGAACACGGGCTCGATCTCGATGACGCAGCCATTGCCCAGATGCTGAAGCAGGGTACGTGGCTTTGTCCAACCCTGAGCGCGTATTACCACGATTGGGCGCCCGCAGATACTCCCGAGGGTCAGCGTGATCGAAAGCGCGCCTCGGTGCACGAGGTATCGTTTCCGAAGGCGCTACACGCAGGCGTAAAGATCGTCTTCGGCACCGACATCGGAGGCATTCCGTGGAGCGAGCCCATCGCCCAAGAATTTCCCCGCATGGTCGATTTCGGCATGGCGCCCATGGATGCGATCAAGAGCGCCACCTCGCGCGCGGCCGAGATGCTCGACATGCAAGGGCAAATTGGCATGATCGCGCCCGGGGCCTATGCGGACATCATCGCGGTAAGTGGTGATCCGCTGCATGACATCAAGATCCTGCAAAACGTCCAGTTCGTCATGAAAGACGGCAAGGTTTTCAGGAACGAAATCAAGTAGCCGGGAGCCGTCAACCAAGCCTCTGTGATCAATCTACTTGACACTGGCTCCGCATGCGTCATAATGCCCCAATCGTTTTCATCCGGAAGGGGCAGCGCGGCCCCGGTTGTGCAGCGGAGGTAAGTATGAATGTGCTTGAACTGTGTGATCCCGAAGCAGCAGCAGTCCCGGTAGAAGCCAGTGTGGCGGACGCCATCCGCAAGATGCTTGACTTTCACGTGGGTGCGGTCGCAATCGTGGACAGCGAGCGGCGAGTGGCCGGCATCTTCACCGAGCGCGACGTGTTGCGCAAGTTTTCTTTGAGCGGACGCGATCCCGCTCAAACGCCGGTTCGCGAACTGATGACTACGCCCGTCGAACTGGCGACCTCGCAAACCGGCCCGGGCGAAGCTTTGGTCACGATGGTCGAACGCCATTTCCGGCATCTTCCCGTGGTGGATAGCAATGGCAAGCTGCTGGGGATGCTTTCCATTCGCAATGTGCTGGAGTGGCGGATCGAGGATTTGAGCCGCGAACTGGGCTCGCTCGAACAATACGTCAGCAACGACTCGCCCGGCGGAGATTAGAAAATTGTTTTCTTGCAGAGGCGCTGGTTACCACCAGTTAACTGGTGGGCCAGCCCGCCTCGCCGTCTAGTTACTCACTTATAAACATTATTGGACATATTTACCATTCGATAACTGGTATATACCCCCAAAATGCGTTTTCTCGCTAGATCTATGAAAACAAAGGAGTCGTTCTAGAGATATCCTCGTAAGATATCACTTCTAAAGGACTTATAGTAGAGATAGTCCCTTGAGGGAGGGTCGTGTGTTCTTCGTAAGTCTGTGAAAACAGGTTGTGCTTCGCAGATACCGGACGACATATCCCTCGGGCCAGGTGATCGTGGGGATATCTTCTCCCGCCGGGTACCGGTTCTTGGTTGCTGCATGAAATTGTCAAAGAGCGGGACGCCTTGCTTGCTGTTATCAAACAGCAAATGTTGTAGTAATTATCTTAGCCATGCTGGGACCACAAGTCAATCGCAAAATGGGGTCAGGACATACCAGGATGGAATATGCACTCCCTTACCCTGAACAACTTGATCCGGGTTGCGAGTGTGATGGCCTGTTTGCGACAGTGACCGCCATCCGGCATCGTCCTGATCGAAAGCGCCGAAGCGCAGGTGACATTCGTAATCCTGCGGGGATGTTTTTGCATGGCGGGACCTTTGCCGTCTGTTATGTTCTTGCAGCGTGCGCATATCAGCCTGACCGCGCACAGGACTGTAGCCGCGTGATCAAATTAAGAATGGTCAAATCGAACATGATCACAGCGAACGTCATCAAATTCGTCTTGTGCTTTTGTCTGCTCCCCTGGGGAGCGTTCGCGCAGACGGTTCGCGATAAAGATGATTCGCAAGCCACTAAGCTGATTGTGCTCGAGCATCTTTGGAACGAAGCCCAAGTGAATCACGACGAGCGCGCGTTGGAGGGCATGATCGCCGACTCTTTCGTAAACACTGAGTGGGACGGCGACGTCAGCGAGCGAGGCAAGTTTCTGGCCGATATCAAAGACCCGAAGTTCAAGCCTGACCTGGTCGCGATCCAGGATCTGAAAGTGAACCTGTACCACAACGCCGGGGTGGTGACCGGGGTCTATCACACCAAGGGTTCCTATAATGGCAAGCCCTACGACCATCTGGGCCGCTTCACCGATACTTGGATTTTTCAAGACGGCAAATGGGAGTGCGTAGCCAGCCACACTAGTCTGGTGAAGAAATAGCACCCACGGTGTGGCCGGTCCGACATTCGACCATAAGATCCACGACGAGTTCTACTCTTCGGCTGGGGTTTCAGGGCTGCTCGACAGGGCCTGGTTATCAGTTCGCCGCGCCTGCAGTTCGCGCAGCTTATACCGCTGCAGTTTCCCGGTAGCGGTTTTGGGCAGTTCCGGCAAGAACTCAATCCAGCGCGGACGTTTGTAGGCGCCGATCCTTTCCGCAACCCAGTCTTGCAATTCCCGGGTAAGTTGGTCGCTTGCGGTGAACTCGTTGTTTACTACGACATAGGCGGCCGACTTGGTAAGTCCATTCTCATCGTCGCGCGCGACGACTGCGGCCTCCCGAACGGCCGGATGCGCGATCAATACGCTCTCCACCTCAGTCGGGCTCAACCAGCGGCCGTTCACCTTAAACAGGTCATTGGCGCGTCCGGCGTACCAAAAGTAGCCTTCTTCATCCTGGTAATACTTGTCTCCGGTGTGGAACCAGTGGCCCTCAAAGGTTTCCTTGGTCTTCTCATGCTGGTTCCAATATCCAGCGCAGGTGGAATCTCCCTTGATCAACAGATTGCCAATCTCGCCGGAAGCCACTGATCGCCCGTCGTCGTCGACGATTTTGGCCTCGTACCCGGGAATGATCTTACCGCTGGATCCGGGCTTGGCCTCACCAGGACGGTTGGCGATCACCATCTGCAGAGTTTCCGTAGAGCCCAGGGAATCGAGGATCTCGACCCCAAAGCGCTGTTTGAAACGCTCAAACAGTGGCGCAGGCAGAGACTCGCCTGCTGAGATGGCCTGACGCACGCTGGAGAGATCAAATTCCCTTCCATCTTCGCGGTGGTGAGCCAGTAGTGCAGCATAATTCGACGGTACCGAGAAGAACAACGTCGGCCGATAGCGCTCGATGTTGGCATAGACCGTGTCCGGGGCGGGACGCGCCGGGGAAAGGATGGTCGTTGCCCCGCAGCCCAACGGAAAATATCCCGCATTCCCCAAACCGTAGGCAAAAAATAGTCGGGCGACGCTGTAGCAACGGTCGCGCTCGTTCATACGCAGAATGTTTTTGGCGTACAACTCCGAACACAGCACCATATCGTGATGCAGGTGCACGCAGCCTTTGGGAGCGCCGGTGCTTCCCGAGGAGTAGAGCCAGAAAGCGGCATCATCCTTGCTGGTTGGCTCCGCCTCCAGCTCCGGAGACGCAGCGTCCAACAACTCGGTCAGGCAAGGATGGTGTTGGGTCGATCCGCCGACGACCACAATCTCCCGCAGATACCTGAGCCGTTCCCGCTGGATCGATTGCAGTTGTGGAAGCAAAGCGTCGCTCACCAACACCACGCGGGCCCGGGTGTCGTTCAGCAGGAATTCGTATTCGTGTGGTTTCAGAAGGGTGTTGGCAGGCACAGCAACGGAGCCGATCTTGATGGTCCCGAAAAAAGAGTAAAGAAACTCCGGAGTGTCTAGCAGCAAGAGGAGGATTCGCTCTTCGGGGCGAACGCCGAGTTGACGAAGCGCATTGCCGGCGCGGTTTGTCCGCTCCAACAGTTGGCGATAGCTGACCCGTTCGTCGCCGCACTCAATCGCAGTCTTTTCGCCTCTTCCTTCGAGGACATTGCGATCCACAAAATAGGTCGCGACGTTAAACACCTCCGGCAAATTCGTCAAAGGCTCTGCAATCTTCTCCGGTGTTGGGGCGAAACTAGGCATACGTACTGGCTAACGGTGCGGGAGTATAACATAAAACTTTTCGCTGTTTTCACGTTCTTGGATGTAGGCGCCTTCGTTCTAGAGCTGCCAACGTAGGCGCGGGCGTCCGCGCCCGTGCGGCGGCTGTTTGAATCTTACGTCCACTCAGAGTTTCCGGAATTTGTTGCGCATGCGAACAGAACGCAACACCCATTTTCCGCGCACTCACGTTAAGCCGCGGCAAGATAGGCATAGCGCAGGATGAACAAGGCCGTGAGAATCCAAACCAGCGCGTTGATCTCGCGATATTTCCCCGCCGCCACTTTCGCGACGGTGTACGAGATCAATCCCAGACTCAACCCGGTCGCGATGCTGAAGGTAAGTGGCATGGCCAGCATGGTGACAAATGCTGGCGCCGCTTCGCTGAACTCCCGCCACTCGATGTGCGCAATGGATTGTGTCATGAGCGCGCCCACCAAAATCAGCGCCGGAGCTGTGGCATAGCCGGGAATAGCACTCGCCAGCGGCGAACAAAACATGGCCCCCAAGAAGAGCGCGGCAACAACGAGGTTGCTCAGTCCCGTGCGCGCCCCAACCGCCATGCCAGCCGCGCTTTCGATGTAACTCGTAACCGTGGACGTGCCCGCCAACGACCCGAAAATCGTCCCCACGGCATCCGCGAGCAACACCCGCCCGACGCGAGGTATCTTACCGTCCTGGATGAACCCGCCTTGCTCACACACACCTACGAGAGTCCCGACATTATCAAAAAGGTCCACGAACAGAAACGCGAACAGGATCTCAAGCAATCCGAGATGAACGGCGCCGCGAAGGTCGAGTTGCAGGAAAGTGGACGAAGCGTGCGGCATCGAAAATATCGCCGAGGGCCAATTCGAGAGCCCGCGCAAGATTCCCAGCAGCGTTGTTCCGAAGATTCCGATCAGGATTGCGCCGTTGATTTTCCGAACCATCAGGGCCAGTGTCACGACAACACCGAAGCAAGCGGTTTGCACCGCGTGGTCAGAAAGATTTCCCAGGCCGACAAACGTAGCGGCATTCGCCACCACCAGTTTCGCATTCCGCAACCCGACAAACGCAATGAAGAACCCGATCCCGGTAGCTGTCGAATGCTTCAGGCAATCCGGTATGCCGTTTACGATCTGCTCCCGGATCCGCGTAACCGTGAGCACAAGAAACAGAACGCCCGAAAGAAAAACCACGCCCAGCGCCGTACGCCACGGAACCTGCATGCCCAGGCAAACCGAATAAGTGAAGTAGGCATTGAGAGACATTCCCGGCGCCAGCGCGATCGGATAGTTGGCGTAAAGCCCCATCACCAGAGTCGCGGCCGCGGAGGAGACGCAGGTGGCAAACACCACGCCTTCGGCCGGCATCCCCGCCTGCGAAAGAATCTGCGGGTTCACCACGATGATGTAAGCCATCGTCAAGAAGGTGGTCAGGCCCCCGAGCAACTCCTGCCGCACGGTCGTCCGATTCTCAGCCAGCCTGAAATAACGGTTGATCAATCGTTCTCCTTCGATGTAATCCTGAACCGGCCTTCAGGCCGCGCAAGCTCTGGACCTGGTTTCATAATTGCTCTCGTCTCGAGATCGACTCGTTGAGGATTGTAACTACTAAAGGAATTCTGCGACAGTTCCAGTAATCAAGCCCACCCCCGATCGCGCCGGCTTGATATAGTCACCATCAAGAAAAATGTCGTTGATATTCAACCCAACATCTCTCCCACTCTGGCGCCAGGACTTTCGCCTGACGCTTCGCCTCGCCCTGCCGCTCATCTTTGCCGAGGTGGGCTGGATGAGCATGGGCATCGTCGACACCATCATGGTAGGACGCCTGCCCAATAGCGCCGTGGCCATTGGGGCGACCGGCCTGGGCCAGAGTCTCTACCACAGCGTTGCCATTTTTGGCGGCGGCTTATTGCTTGGCATGGACACCTTCGTCGCGCACGCCTTCGGACGCGAGGATCTGGACGACGCCAGACACTCTCTGGTGAATGGTTTGTTCCTCGCCTTTGCGCTCACGCCAGTTTTAATGCTTGCCGTATCATTCTGGCCGGCGCTGATGCAGCGCTTCGGAATCAGCGTGGAACTTGTAGAACCGATGCGTCCGTACTTGCGCGCGCTCAACTGGGGTACCTTGCCACTGCTCGCCTACTTCGCACTCCGACGGTACCTGCAAGCGATGGACGTGGCCCACCCTATCATGTTTGCTTTGATCTCCGCCAACCTCGTCAATGCCATTGGGAATTGGATTCTGATCTACGGACACCTCGGCGTTCGGGCCATGGGCATTACGGGCGCGGGTTGGTCAACCTGCTGGGCCCGCATCTACATGGCTCTCTGCCTGGCCATCACGCTTCTCTGGGTGGAGTCGAAACGCCTGCGGCCGGGATGGCTGGGCACAGTCCGAATTGATGTCCGCCGAATGTCCGCGTTGCTAAAGCTGGGAGCCCCGGCCGCAACCCAGATCCTCTGCGAAATCGGAGCCTTCTCCGCCGCCACCGCATTGTGCGCCAGACTCGGCCCCGTTCCTTTGGCGGGTCATGAGATCGCCTTGAACTGCGCCGCCCTCACCTACATGGTGCCGCTGGGAATCAGTTCCGCCGCCGCCGTCCGCGTAGGACAACAATTAGGAAGACGCGATCCCGGTGGCGCCCGCCGCGCAGGATGGTCCGCCATCATCATCGGAGTCGGGTTCATGGCGGCTTCGGGATCGGTGTTCGTGTCCTTTCCAAAACTGATCGCCCGCCTGTTCACTCCCAATCCCGCCGTCATTCAAGTGGGCGCGCAGCTACTGCTGGTCGCGGCCGCATTCCAATTATTCGATGGCTTGCAAACCGTCGCCACCGGAGCCTTGCGCGGCGCCGCCGACACGCGCACCCCCATGCTCGCCAACTTCGTCGCCTATTGGCTCATGGGGCTTCCCCTAGGCTACTTCTTATGCTTCAGACTAGGATGGGGCGCTTTGGGCATTTGGATCGGCCTGTGTGGCGGCCTGATGATCATCGGATCCGCTCTCCTGATCGCCTGGCACAAGCGAATGACTTCCTAAACCCGGCCGGAGGGATGCTATATCATGTCTCGATTTGCTGTAGAGGGATCCAGGAATGGGGAGGGCACGGTTTCAGGGGCTGCTGAAAATGTAAGATTCCCGCCGAGTGGAAGGAGAAGGTGCCGTTTCGCCCTGTACTTCTCTCTCCTAATAGGATAACATGTCTCAATAGACATTAGCTCCATGACAATCAGAGAATTCTGAACGGAGTGCCAATTTGGGAATCGAGGCCGCTAACTCCTTATTCCAGAATATTTTACGCATAAGTCCTTATTCCTCAAAGATCTTGGTGGTGGTCTGGCCGTAATCCCATGATTCCAAAAGATCAGGGGGAGGGGCGGTACCCCCAAAACGCAGGACCGTTTTCAAGCAAAGATGGAATACTGATGCGTGCCAGCGATTCTCGTGAAGACCACACTCCGCGTCAGCACGGGTTCAAGCAGTGGATTGTGGTAAAGCACAAACATCGGCCTGGGATGTTCCCGCAACGAACGCTCCAGGTTGCTGATCGTCCGGACCAATCCAGACTCCGGTAAAGGGTTGAACAGGTAAAGCACAGTTGGCTCCGGCGGAAAGACGAACTCGCTCGCGTCGCCAAGAACACAGTCGATGACGAAGCATTGTTGCGAATCGCTTTTGTACTTGCCGACATTCTCTTTGGCCACGCGGTGCAGTTCGGGCAGCAACTCGATTCCCAGGATGCGCCGGAAGGGATAGTCCGCAGCCATCAGCAGCGCCCGTCCCTTACCCGAGCCGATGTCGATGAAGGTAAATTGGCGAAAATCGCTTTTCGGACTCGCCAGCATTAGACTCGCGAGCATCTCGCGAAAAAGCGTGGGCTCGGTTGGTTGATAAGGCGAACGGAACATTCCCAGCAGTCGATCGCGCCAGCCAACCGTCGCACCGGTCGTGTCCACGCGGAAATCCCAGTCATACTCGACGTCGCCATAACGCTGCCGCCGGCGCGAGGGAGTGGATTCACGGGCAAACTCCCAAAGCAAAGTGAGGAAACGCCGAAATGTATGTAGCGGCCCCTCGCGCGCCGAGGATTCCTTCCACCAGCACAGAATTGCGTCAGGGAGGGAGAATTCTATCGGCGGGCACACAGTTAATTTACATCCGACCAACCCACGACTTGTCCGGAGGCATTGATCGCAAAGGCTGTACTGTTCTTGCCGCCCAGCGTTCCTAGATCAGTAGCTTGATGAATCTTCCCTCGCCACACCACCGCGTGGTAAATGGAGTTGGTATGGTCCGTGAAGGAATAGCCAGCGATTTCCTCGGATTTGTTGATGCCGAAAGCGTCGCTGTTTGCGCCGAAATCTCCCAGCGTCCCGAGATCCAGCATGCCCGCACTCCTCGTCCAGAAAAACGCGTGAAACGGAGAGCCACCGGTAAAAACACTGAACCCGACCACATGTTCGAGGTCATTAATTCCAATTGCATTGCTAGTTTGTCCCAGAGTGCCTAGGTCTTGCATGCCGCCAGCCTTGGTCCAGAGGAAAGCACGCTCGTCGCCACTGCTGGTAGTCGAATTACCGACGACGACTCGGAGGACATTCACCGCGTTCGCGTAAATTAAAGCACCACCTAGCGTTCCTAGATCCCTCATACGCCCGCTGCCAATCTTGAGGAAGGCGTGTGTAGCGGTATCGCCCTTGATCGACGAGTCTCCAACAATATCGCCCTTCTTGTTTATGCCAAGGGCTTCGCTTGAAGCACCGCCGAGCGTTCCCAGGTCCTTGATCGCTCCTGTCGTCGCCCAGAGAACCGCGTGTACTGCTCCGGACTTCTTGCTGGCGGAGCCTACGACCACGCCAGAGTCGTCAATTCCCCACGCCACGCTGAAATTACCGCCCAGAGTGCCTAGATCTTTCATTCCGCCCTGCGCTGTCCAGCGGAAGCCATGGAGATCGCCAACGTTGGTCACAAAGTAACCCGCGATCTGGCCCGAGGCATTGACCGCCTGGGCATAACTGCTTGCCCCCAGACTACCCAAATCCTTCATACCGGACGGGTGACTCCAGAGAAAGGCATGCTGGGTGGGGTGCTGTGCAAGTGCCGGTAGCACGAGAAACATCACCAGCAAAAGAACCACAGTGCGTAGGTAGAACTTCATACTCACCTCGTGATGGAAGTCAGGAAAAAAACTGCCCGGCCGTCTTTACGGCCCGGGACGGGGGACTTGTGACGCAAAGTGTCTCCGAAATGATCACGGCGGTCAAGGAGAAAAGCTCCCAGTTTTGGAATCTGTTTGCTAAAACGACTTGCTCATCTTGACCAGGTGGCAAGGCTGGTTTGCGTGCTGGTCTGAAGGAAAGGGCAGCGTTCCGCTCTCCGCGTAGCCGAGACGGTGATAAAAGGCGGGCAACTCTGTGCGCAGATTCACGATGGTAAGGTCCATAAAGCGGCAGTCCGCGGCGCGACAATAATGCTCGGCGGCGGCGACCATGCGAGATCCGAGGCCAGAGCGTTGCCATGCGCGATCGACCGCGAGCAGGCCGAAATATCCGCGCTCGCCCCGCAGTTCCACATAGACGCAGCCGGCAAGCGCGCCAGCGTCCTCGGCGAGCAGGAACTTGCCTTTCTGCAGCAGCGCGCGGACTTTTTCTGGGTTGGTACGGTCGCCGTCGGTGAAGAAGCGTTCCGGGTGAAAGGCGGCATTCACCAAACGCGCGATGCTCTCGGCATCTTCGAGTTGCGCCGTGCGTGTCTTCATGGGTTGGGCCTGCACGGGCGAGGACGCCCGCACCCACATCGTGGGATGTTATTTCACGGGCGGCAGCTTCGGCATTCGGGGTGGAATGTACCCGATCGGCGTTCCTTTTTCAATGAAGGGCAAGTCGTCCGGGACTCGCACTTCAACCCGGCCATCCGGCATGAGCTTGTAGGTGTGTCCCAGCGGATCCACGGGAACACTGCGCAACATGTTGGCCGCTGCCAAGTCGGAGAAACTCTGCGGCAGATGTCCCATTGTTTCGCAGTAGTGGGACACAAGGCCTTCCAGGCTGGTCACGTCTTCATCCACCTGCAGAGCATTCAGGTGGGCTACCGCGTTGGATTTGACATTGGGATCGAGCGTAGTTTGATAAGTGGTAACCCACATCAGGCGCGCGGTTTGAATGTTTCCCGCGTGCTCCGCCATCTTGGCCGCCATGATTCGCATGACCTGATGCGCATTCGGCACCTTGGCGCCGTCCGCGAATGCCTGCTCCGCATTGGCGTAGTCTCCGAGTTCCATGTAGTAAATGAAACCCAGGTCGTAGTAGAGGTGCCACTGGTTAGGATTGTTGCGAATGCCGAACTCCGCCAACTTAATGGCGCGTTGCGGTTGGCCGGCGCCGCCCGGAATTTTGGGAGCCAGGAAGTTGGAACCATATTCGTAGGCCACCAGCAGGTGCGGATCGAGCGTGGTTGTGATTTCGAGCAGCGGCGCCAACAAGTCAAAATGCTCGGAGCCCCGAATGAGCTTGTCTCCGAAATACTGCACGGCGCGGGTCCAGTATACGTCGGCGAGTAACCCGTCGTATCCCAGGCTCATGCGCTTGAGCAGAGTTGGGGAGGAGATGTAAAGCACTTCCTCCAGCGTGGCTGCACTGCGTTCACGATCGATGCCCCGCAGCAATAGCACTGATCCCGTCAGGCAGGCCACCAGCAGAACGCTGGCCGTAATGGTGATTCGCCACGAAGGACTCATTTCAGATTTCGGTGCTCGAAAATCAGCACCGCTCCGCAGAGCGCCATACTGGCATAGACCAGGGTATAAGCCGTGTTCGAGAGGATGAGTTGCCCCGCAACCGGCTGTTCGTGCGCCACCGAACTGATTACATTCAGGGCGGAAAAATTCGGGACCAGATAGGCCGCGCCCGTGGCCAGCCAGCGCACGATGCCTTTGGTCAAGCCGGCGAATCCTCTCAGGTCTTCCGCGAAGGTGCCGATCACGAACAGAGCAAAAGCAAACACCGCCGACAACAACGGGGAGGAGAACGAGGAGAATAGAAGGGCCAGAGCAGTGATGATCAAGAACTGGAGAATGATGAAATACAGTGCCACTAGCACCCAGCCATCGCTCGTCTGGAAGTGGCGCGAAACATAGAACAACGCCGCAAACACTCCGACCGACATGAAGAACGCGTTGACCACCAGCGTGCCCGCCAGACCAAAGAACTTGCCGATAATAAATTCCCAACGCTGCACCGGGCGGGAAAGAACGGTGTAGAGAGTTCTCTTGTCAATTTCTTTGGAGACTAGTCCGATGCCAATAAAAATGGCGATCACGATGCCAAACAAGGAAACCGCGGTGAGCCCGAGGTTGATCACGACCAGGCGCTCGATGCCAATGGAAATCTGGCCGACCAGAATGGCCGCACCCGACATCAGGAGGGCGAAGGCGATCAGGTTATAGAGAACACGATCGCGCACCGCTTCGCGGAACGTATTGGAGGCAATGTCTAGGATTCGTCCGCTCATGGCGTCACCGTCATTTCGTCACCCCGGCAACCGCTTGCGACGGTTGCACCTGGCGCACAAAATATTCTTCCAGCGAAGTCCGCACGGGGATTAAAGAGATGATTCGCAGCGGTTCGCGCCGCAGCGCCTCCAGGGCAGCGTCCTGATTGCCTTCGAGAAGCACGGCACGAACGGTATCGCCGCTTACGTGGCAGTCCGCGCCCAACGCCTTCATCGCAGCTGGCACCTGGTTGCCGTGCCAGATCAGTTCGATTTTTCCTTCCACGCTCGAAGTGAGATCGGCTACCGCCCCTACGCTCCGCAGTTCGCCCAAATGGATGATCGCTACTCGATCGCACAGCGCTTCGGCATCGGAAAGGATGTGTGTGGAGAAGAAAACCGTCTTGCCTTCCTGCTTCAATTGTTCCATCAGATCGCGCACTTCGCGGCGGCCCATAGGATCAAGACCGGACATGGGTTCATCGAGGAAAACAATCCTGGGATCGTGCAGGATGGCTTGCGCGATTCCGACCCGCTGCAGCATGCCTTTGGAAAACTTGCGCAACTGGACTCGCATCACATCCGGGAGTCCCACCCGCTCGAGAACCTCCCGGACCTTGCGCGAGCGTTCTTTGGGCGCAACCCCGGAGAGCTGCCCGTAGTAATTGAGCAGTTCACCAGCAGTCAGATAGTCATAGAAATACGGTTGTTCGGGAAGAAAACCGATTTGTGCCTTCATGCGCGGATCGTTGATCTCCATGCCCAGAATCTTCGCTGATCCGGCAGTTGGGTAGACCAGGCCCATGAGCAACTTGAGGGTGGTCGTCTTTCCTGCCCCATTGGGGCCGAGAAAGCCGAAAATTTCTCCTTCTTCCACCTGCAAGTGCAGCGGCCGTAACGCACACCTTGGCTTCTTGCGCCAGAAACCCACGCTGTAGGTTTTTTCAAGACCGAGGATATCGATTGCGGTCATTGCGGTAGAGCCGAATTGGCCTCCCTTTCTCGTTAAGAAAATTATATGCAAAATCTGCGCGAGCGCTAGAGGGCTGCTCAGATTAGTAGATTACGAAAGTAGAAACGCTGGGACCGACTTCCGGGCCCCTTCTGGATGTGCTATTAGCCTACCGCCCGACAGCTCTTGCTTGTAATTTAACCGTGAGCCCCAAGTGCTAGTGATTGCGGGCGCGAGCCATCGTTTGCTGGCAGCGCGCGATTCGGCAACGCCGAGGACCACGCTTTGACCATCCAAACTGCAATTCCGGTCGCCGCCACAAGGGTCCAAGGCAGGATAGGTGAGACCAGCATCCACTTCGCACCGAAGCGGGCAAGCAGCAACCATGCCAGCGTCAACCCGAGTCCTGCGGCCACCGTTCTTGCCCGGACGCGAAGCGTCGGCTTATCACCGGGCCAAACGACTGCCTGTACGAACAGCGCAAAGGGAACGCCTGCCACCAGATCAACGAAATAGTGTTCACCGATACCCAGCGTTGCTACTGCGGTGAGCGCCACATAAACGGCCATAAAGATCCGGAGCGCTCGCGAAAGGCCCTTGGTATTCCAGAAGAGAAGCACGACCCAAGCCATGTGCAGTGACGGAATGGCGTTGCGAGGCACATCCGCAGCCACGGGGATTCGATCGAGAGCCAGTCTTGGAAGCATCGCGTACGGCAGTGAACGCCATGGGAAATCGGTTCCGAAGACGTACGCCGGGCCGGTCGCCGGAACCAGGTTATACAGCGCCCAGCCGCCGAGTCCCGCCAGCAGGAACAGCGTGATGAGATCCCACGACGGCCGCTCGATCCCTTTGGGCAGCCGCAACGCATAGACCAGCGCCATGATGAATGGCAGAGAAGTGTAAGCGAGCAGAGCCGCGACTCTCAAAAGAGCTGAAGCCGCCATGGCTCGGCCCGTCAGAAAGCTGGGCTGAAAACCAAAAGAGCCGTCAAACACATAGAGAGAGAGGTCAAAAGTTTTCGGGTAGAGAAGATTTGCCAGGTTCAAGGCCCGCTGCGCGGAAAGCACGAAGAAGACGAGCGCAGCCGCCGGAGCAAGCATGGCGTAGGTTTTCCGGCGCTCCAGCGGTCCTGACCACAACCATCGCAATCCCAGCATGAAAAAGGCTCCCAGCCCGAACAATGCGAGGATGCCCGATCCGGTATTAACCCAGTTGTTCTCCCGCGGGAAACGCACGATCATCCCAAAGCCAGCCGAGAGCAAGAACCACGCAACTTGCTCTGGAACCCTGGGCGAACTGCGGAAGTAAAAAATAAACCCTCCGGCAATCGCCAGGGGTAGATAAGGCACAGTCAGATCGATGGAGGCTGCGATCACCAGGAACAGCACAAGCCAGAGCCCGCTGCAGGTGACCCAGAGCAATTTGCGCTCCGGGCTCGACGATTCCCACGTTTCCCAAGGCATGATAGTGAAATCCCGGCAATTAGCGGCCCGAGTCGTATTGTCCTCGGTTGACAATGCGCTCCAGTGATTATGCACCAGCCTGGGTAGACACGATCGTCGAGGAAAGGAGAGGAGAGTGCCTTAAGTAACTAGCGCAGAGCTTGGTCATCAAACCTTAAGAGGACAGCTCGCGATTGGGGCCGAGAGCAAGTAAATCTACCGCCGCTCGAGTTTGCGGCGGCGCCAGACAAGCCAAATCATCGACCAAAAAACGAAGGAGCAACGGATTTCTCCGTTGCTCCCCGGCTGGTACCCTCCCCCAGGTACTTCGCCAAATTCAAACTACTGCAACTGCGCCCAGCCGTAGCAAGTCGCAGGCGTTGTCTGCGGGGCAGCATTCCACGTTCCGATCATGTGGATTACGCCATCTTCGTTGGCGCAGAAGCCGCGTACACCACTCTGGTTGAAGGCAGCGGCCGAGCCGCCCGCGGTGTAGCCCAGGTTCAAGCCGCCAGCGGCGGTTACGCCCATTAGGAAGTAGTAGCCGCTTTTCGCCGTGGCTGCGGTGGTGGCGAGCGAGAGCGTATTGTCAATCAAGCAAGCTGCGGTGACCACCGGGCCAGTAGCCGGGCAGGTCACTGCTCCCGGTCCGAGCGCTAGCACGGTGGGCGCATAGCCAGTCGCCGGGTAAGTGGAATAAAAGCTAACCTGAGCCGTGTTCATGGTACGAATCGAACTGGCGGCAGACGATTCGTTGGCCGAAATACGTGCCCGCAGCAGGTTTGGAATGGCGATAGCAGCGATGATCAGAATAATCGCCACCACGATGAGCAACTCAATCAGTGAAAAACCTTTCTGTTTCCGCATGGTTTGTTCCCTTCTTCTCCGTTATCAGATGTGGTCTCATTAGACCCAATTGCCGATTATGTTCGCATTTTGGCGGCCAGAATAAGAAGTTACTATAGGGCGGGTCCGGATTCCTGGGCGCAGTTTGTTTTCAACGGTTCCGCAATCTTCCGTAACCATTGTGCCTGAAACGGGTTGGATCCGGAAGGGTAGTTTCTGGCAGATTCTGTCGGCGGGATGACAAATTGTGTCAATTTGGAACCTCATAAATGAGACTCGGTTCGCCCAGGTTGGGAGCCAAGCGCTGATAAAACGCGGCGACAGTTGCATCAAAAGTGAAAGGAGCAACGGATTTCTCCGTTGCTCCCCGGCTCGTACCCTCCCCCAGGGTCTTCGCCAAATTCGAGCTATTGCAACTCAATGTAAGGGGCAGCCGCGCAGGTGGCGGGCCCTGGATCCGGGGCAGCATTGTGGTCCGGGTCATAGCGGATTACGCCGTCCGCGTTGGAGCAGAAGCCGCGCACGCCACTCTGGTTAAACAAGGCAGGCGCGCCGCCAACCTGGTAGCCCGCGTTCACCCCGCCAACCGCCGTTACGCCCACAGCGAAGTAGTAGCCGCTTTTCGAGGTGGCTGCGGTCGTGGCCAGCGACAGCGTTCGGTCAATCAAGCAAGCCGCGGTGACCACCGGGCCAGTCGCCGGACAGGTCGCGGCTCCCGGTCCGAGCGCAGCCATGGTGGCCGAATAGCCCGTCGTCGGGTAAGTGGAAATAAAGCTGACTTGAGCCGTGTTGGTGGTCCGAATCGAGCTGGCCGCAGAGGCTTCGTTGGCCGAAATACGCGCCCGCAACAGGTTCGGGATAGCAATGGCAGCGATAATCAGAATAATCGCTACCACGATCAGCAACTCGATCAGCGAAAAACCTCTTTGGTTCCGCATCTTCCTCACCTTGATGTTGGCGTTATATCGTTAGTCCTGACTCCAAACTTACGGCAATCTAGTCGCCATCGCTCGTAAGAAAGGTCCGCCAGGTTACTTCTGATTAAGTGTCATGCCTGCTATGCCTGAAACGGACCCGAAGTACCTTAAGGGTTGGAACCAGTCCAAGCCTCAGAAACTCAGCCGACGGAACATGACAAATTTCGTCAACCAGGTTCCACTTCCTGGTGACGCCGCTGACTCAAGAGTTTCCGTCGAATTCAGAGGCCGCGGACAAGAGTGTCCGCACCACTCGGACTACGCTGCTTTCACCAGCATGCAGGTCACATCATCGTGCTGCGGGGTGGGGCCGACGAATGCGTCGAGATCGGTCATCATGCGGCGCAGTAGTTCATCCGGAGTGGCGCTTGCGCCGGCCTGTAGAACGTTGAGCATCCGCGGCTCGCCGTAGTCTTCATCGCGGTCGTTTACCGCTTCCACTACGCCATCGGTGAAGATCACCAGCCAATCGCCGGGTTGCAGGATCAAGTTGCCGGCTTCATAGGTTTTATCGGCCCACATTCCCAACGGCAGTCCGCCCTTCGACAGGCGTTCGATTGCGCCCGAGCTGCGCCGCAGGATGGGGGCGTTGTGTCCGGCATTGATGTAGGTCAAAGCGCGGCTGGCTGGATCAAACTCGGCCAGGAAGGCGGTGGTGAAGCGGAGGCCACTTTGGCTGTTGGTGCAGGCGTAGTGATTCATACCCGTCACCAGATCGGCGAGGGAACAGGAGGTCTCCGAAAGAGTTTTGAGGCTGGCTTGGAAGGTGGCCATGAGCAGCGCTGCCGGAATACTCTTGCCCGCGACATCGGCTACGGCCAGCAGAAAATGGGGTTCGGCCGAGTCCGTAGCGGGTCGGGCAAAGACATCATAGAAATCGCCGGCGACGGTATTCGCGGGGCGAGCGGCGAAAGCGATGTCCAGGCCGCGCACTTGGGGTGGCTTCGCCGGAAGCAGCCATCTCTGAATATCGCGCGCAATCTCGAGGTCGCGTTTCATCACCACCCGATCTGCGACTTCGAGCATCAACAAGACGAAGAGCACGGCCCCGCCCCAGAAATGAGGATCGAATTCGTGAACTACGAGCTCTCCTGATTTCATCAATTCACTGTAGCCACCGGACGGAAAGATCATTAGGACAACGCCCGCTAGTAACAATACTCGCCGCGCCGGCGTCAGCTTTTCCAGGATTGCCCAGAGGTATTCCTGCGCCGTATACCAGAACCCGCGTTTGCGGGCTTCCTGCGGAGCTCGGGCCCGAAAGTCGCGGTGATAGAGCCGGTAACTGGCGCGCGCATCGGCGCTAAACTGCTTCCACAGTTGGCTGATTTCAAGCCCCTCGGTCACGCGCTGCCAGAATCGGTCGAGTTGCACGAAGAACCCGGGTCTGCGGGCTGCCGTCGGCGCAGGCGGGCTGGGTGCGGCTGGTGAATTCGGGGGAGGCATCACAGTTTCTTGCGATCAGTCATTATAGAAGCTCGTGAGCAGAACCGCTTGCGGAGCGCGACGATCTGCGCGGCCCTAAGGTCATCAGAACAATTTCATTTGGGCGACTGGCTGGACGTCAAGCGCGGGATGCGTCCTTTGGCTGTAGCGGTCGTAGTCGCTGGGAATGCCATACTTCTGGCGCAGGCGCGCCATGAGTTGCGAGAGTCGCTTGCGATACGACGCCGGAAGAAAGGCCCGGTCTTTATAGCGTTGCCGGTAGCTTTCGACGAGTTGGGGGAACTCCTTTTCCAGAAACGGCAGGAACACAGCGGCGGAGCAAGGCTTCAGGAACAGGGAATTGGCGAAGATGTATTTCCCGCCCGCCTCGGCTGTGGCTCGAACCAGTGCCTCTAGGTCGCGTGGGGAATCGCTGATGCCCGGAAGCACCGGCGCGCAAATCACGCCCGCCGCAATACCCGCCTGGTTCAGCGTTTGCATGGCTTCCAGCCGCAGATCGGGACGCGGCGCGCGCGGTTCCAGAATGCGCGCCAGCTCTACCTTCAGAGTGGTGATGGTGATGTTGACGAACAGGCGATTGTTTCTTGCAATCTGCCGGAGTACGTCGAGGTCGCGCAGCACCAGATTGGACTTGGTGACAATGCCGATTTCGAGTCCGCGATGCCGGGCGAATTCCTCCAGAATCGCGCGCGTAACTTCGAAGCGCCGCTCTGCCGGTTGATAGGGGTCGGTAGCGGTACCGAGCGCGATTTCTTCCCCTGGCTTGACACGGTGGAGTTCCTGGCGCAGCAAGTCCGCGGCATGTTGCTTCACGAAGATCTTTTGCTCGAACTCGACGCCATCCCTCATCTCCATAAATTCGTGTGTATAGCGGGCATAACAGTATTTGCAGGCGAACTCGCAGCCGCGGTAGGGATTGATTGTCCAAGTGAAAGGCATGCGCACACCCGTGCAACGGTTGAGCAGGGAACGGACGGGTAGCGTGAAGTATTCCACCTCGTGCCCTTGCCGCAGGGATTCCCCCTGCGAAGCCAGGCGAGCGATGCCCACGAGTTTAGGATTGGAATCGGGAAGAAGGGGAAGGGAAGCCATAAGTCTATTCGCTTTTTGTTCGCTATAGAATAAACTCCAGACTTGGGTTAGTCAACCAGTATTTCTGCGGCTGGAAAAGTTGCCCGTGCCAACGCGAATAATCAATGACCCGATCTGCGCCGAGGGATAGGTACAGCCGCCGGCGCGCGTACCCTGCGCGCCGGAGTTGCTGGAGGAACAAACTGAGAACTGAGAACCGGGAACTGACAACTGGTTTTTCGTTATCCTGCCTTGCCTTGTGCCCCCGTGTTCCTCCCCGCCGTGACCGGCGCACGCCTCTTTCTCCGCTTGACCATGGTGTCCAAATCGGATAACCTTAGTAAGACAACATTATCTGCAAGATAACAGCCGATCTTTGACAATCTTAGACTTTAAACTGTCTCTCGGAGCCGCCGGCACCATTTTGGAACTCGGACCGAGCTAACCCCTTCTTCCGGAATATTTTACGTATAAGTCCTTATTCCTCAATGATTTTGATGGTAGTCCGGCCGTAAACCCATCATTCCAAAAGATCAGGGGGGAGGGGGTGCCGGCCCTAAATAGTAAACTCTCCCATTTCGGGAAGGCGGCTTAGGCAGGGATTTTCTGCCGACGACCATTCCGTCTGGCAAGGAAATACGTCGTCCACGGGTCCATCGGCGTTGTAAAGCGGTGCGAGATAGATGCCGTGCCGTGCAGCAATGGTCTCGATCTCCTCGACCCGCTCCGGAGTGATGAACCCTCTTCCCTGGGAGAAGGGTTCGAAGCGGCCCTCCAGAGCAAGAGCCATGCCTTCGAGCAGGCATCCATGGACCACATCGGGGAACGGATGCCGATTCAGAATTCCATGAAAATCCGGCGCGAACCTCAATCCGCCAGTGATCTGTCCCAGGCCTCCGAAAAAGACTTTGGCGCCAGGCATCTGCGCGCTTGGCGAGAGGTTCTTCGGATAGCCCGCATCGCAAACGATGGCGTCGGGCGCGATGCGGCCCAAGAGAAGCGAAGGCGACGCCAGACTCGCCGCGCAGATCACGACGTCGGCCGCGGCGGAGAATCGCTGCGTATCCGTCGCGATCTCCACCTGAACTCCATCGGCTTGCAACTCCTTGGCGAGCCTGCCAAGTCGCTCCACGTTCCGTGCGCTGAGCAGCACGCGCTTCACGAGAGGCGCTAAACAACGCGCGCAGCCGGAACCCACATCTCCGGTTGCTCCAACGATGAGCAGCGTTGACCTGCGAAGGTTCCGGCCCTCCAGCGCGCACATCTTCTTGATGCCCTGAACGATGAAACCAACGGTCAACGTATTGCCTGTGGTGAACACCGTATCGTGTCTTTCCGGAAGCTGATCGAAGTTGCCCTCGATCAGAATGGAGCTGAATCCCCCGAGACTCACGATCTTCGCTCCTGCCTTGATCGCACAAGCCGCCGCCGCCCGAACCCGGGCGATGTTCTCGTGCACGTAGGCGGCTTCCAGACGGTCGGGAGGAATGAAGGAGTCGATGTAGAGGCCGCGGGCCTTCGCTCCGACGATCTTCGCGCCCGCGATGTTCGCACTGCCGGCCTTCCCATTGACGATCGAGCCGACCTCGACATGACAGACAACTCGGGGCGGAATCCAGGGAAGGATGTCCTTGATCTCATCGTCCGGCAGAGGCGTACGCTCGGGTCCGCGCAGGACCGCGAGTACGTCCGCAGCCGCTCTCCAACTCTCCTGATGCCCGATCAGAGCGAAATCGTTCTCCATAGTCCGTCCTCAAAGTTACACTGGCAACTGAGTCACCCATGCAAGGGTTACGTCTCCGGGTATTCCCAGCATGTCGAGCGTCTTCAGATACTGTTGCAGCGACGCGCCGCGAAGCTCGGCTGCGCTCAAGCTGACCTCGAACAGGGATGGCTTCACACAGCTCGCGTGGCACACTTCGCAATGTCCGTCCTTGCACTCCTTCGCCAGCATCTTCGCGAGGGTGGTCATCACATCCAGATGCAGCCGGTACACCTTCTCGTCGAAGCGCTGCGCGTCCAACGCTCGCTCCGCTCGGAGAATCGCCATGGCGTGATCGACGTGCTGTTCTTCCTCTGCCGCGATGGAGGCAAAGGTTTTGCCAAGACTTCCTGGTGCTACCTTGCCGACGCGCGCATAGCTTGCGACGGCGAATGATTCCAGCATGATCTCCTGGACGATCAGGCAGCCAATAAAGTCGCGCTCTGCGATGCAGTGCATGAATGCGTCACGCAGCCGCTTCCAATGCTTGGCGTCGACGTTATTGGGGACGTCCACGCCAATCTTGCGGCCCTCGGCAGCGAACCGAGCAGCATGGCCCCGTTCGATCGCCGCATGCTCCAATGCATCGGCCACTTCTTCGGGGTCGTCACATATCTCCGATAGGGACGTATAGTTCATCGCGGCGATTAGTTCGCCAGTCATCGCCTGTGCCAGGACGTCCTGCCAAATCGGAGCACTGGGTGAGAGAGAGGTACATTCAATGGTTGAGCAGTTAAGACCAACAAGTGTTTCCATGCGTCCTCCTGAACATCGAATTAGACCTGTGCTGCTTAAAGATTTGTTTCAGTATGGTGAGCAAATAAAAGGCGCCGGCAATTCTGGCCTTGAAACGCGGTGACGCTTTTTGCAATCCGCCCCTTCATTTCAGCTGTGCTCATATTCGTCCCTCCTTATGCGAGTGATCGAATCAAGGGTGCATGACGCGCTACGATCGCCGTTCCCCCGCTGCGCTGGCCTGCTCCTTCCATCGTTGAGCGTTCACGCCCATCACGAGGAGCCACAGGAACACCGACACGTCCCCGAGGAGGCCGGAGGCCAGATTGTAGGGGGACAGATGGTTTACGAGCGGGTTTGACAGGTAAGTCAGCCAAGCCAAACCGGCAAACGCCATCAGCGCGCCCAGAAATCGAGGTAGAAAGGTCGACTTGAAAATGAGGTAGCCGATCAGGATGCAATAGAATCCGTGAAATACCAGGGCGATGTTTAGGCCCTGAGGCTGCAATCGAAGAGCCTCAAAGGAGAGTCCCACGAAGGCGAAGAACACCGCAAGCAAAGAGAGGCTCCGGTTCACGGGCTTAAAGATGTCATAGGAGATCAGCGTCATGGCGGCCATGCCCGCGATTGCGATGTAGCCCCCTGCGTAATTCAACCTGCCGCGAACAAATGTCTCGGTCAACCCTGCCGTCAGGAGGCTGAAGAAATAAAGGACACCGGCAATCCGGGCTTTGAAACGCGGTGACGCTTCTGCAATCCGGTTCATCATTACTGCTGCGGTCATAATCTTCCCTCCTTATCCGAGTGGCTGAATCAAGAATGCATGGCGCGCTGCGATCGTCGTTCCCCTGCTGTGCTGGCCTGCTCCTTCCATCGTTCAACGTTCACACCCATCACGATGAGCCAAAGCTCCAGTGGTATTTCCCCGAGGGCGGAGGCAACAGCGATGTAGGGAAAGAACAGATGGTATGCGAGCGGCGGGTACAGATAGGTCACAAATCCCAAACCACTGATCGCCAACAGCACTCCCAGAACTCGAGGCAGGAAGGTCGACCTGAAAATGAGGTAGCCGGTCAAGACGCACCATAATCCGAAGAAAACTAGGTCGATGTTGAAGGCGTAAGCATTCAACTTGAGAAACATGAGCGCCAGCGCTTGCAATTGTTCCGGCGTAAATGCGCTCAAGGAGTTACCGCTTTGCAGGATGAGCAGAGGAGCGAGGTACAAGAGGCTGGTAAGAGCCTGAATAGCGCATCCCACGAGAATGAAGAACACTGCTAGTGAAGAAAGGCTCCGGTTCACAGGTTTAAGCAACTCATACATGAGAAGCGCCCATGCGATATGGAACGCAACCCCGATGAGCGAGGATGCGAACCCCAACCAAAATAACCGCTCGTGACCCAGGATATTGGCCGCTGTAGCCATGGCGTTGCCAGCGACAACAAGCCTGTCGAGAACGATTACTTGGCCGAATGTTGCCGTCAAGGCTTCGAGCAGTTGAAAGGCACCGGCGATCCTGGCCTTGAAACGCGGCGACGCTTCTGCAATCTGTTCCATCGTTGCTGCTCCGCTCATACTCTGCTCTCCTTACGCGAGTTATTGAATCAAGTGCATGCGAATCAGATCGGTGCACAATCGCGGTGTAGCCGCACCGCCGCGGCCATAGACGGCGGCTTTCATGCTGCGCTGGCCTGCTCCTTCCATCGTTGAACGCTCACGCCCATCGCGAGGAGCCACAGCGTCAGCGACCCTTCCCCGAGGACGCCGGCGGCCAGATTGTAGGGGGAAAGATGGTTTGCCAGCGGTGGCCACAGAAAGGTCAACCAACCCAAACCCGCAAACGCCATCAGCACACCCAGAACTCGAGGCAGAAAGGTCGACCTCAAGATGAGGCAGCCGATCAACAGGCAATAGAATCCGAAAAATACCAGGCCGATGTTGTAGGCCTGAGCATACAATTTGAAAAACATCAGCGCCTGCGCCTGCAACTGCTCCACCTTAAATACGCTCAAGGACTGTGCGCCTCCCAGGACGATCAAGGGTGCGAGAAAAAAAGCGCTGCTGACGGCCTGAATGGCGCATCCCACCAGGCTGAAGAACGCCGCGAGTAAAGAGAGGCTCCTGTTCACCGGCTTGAACAACTCATAGAAGAGCAGCGTCACAGTGATATAGACCGCAACATTGATGAGGAGCGCTGCGAAGCCTAGCCGGAATAAAGCTTCGTGAGCCAGAATGTTGCTCGCTGTAGCCGCGGCGTCGCTATCTGCAACAAGCCTGAAGCTAGGGACCGCGACTCCTCCCGTCAGAAAGGTGAGCAAATAAAAAACACCGGCCATCCTGGCCTTGAGACGCGGCGACGCTTCTGCGATCCGTTCTTTCATTACAGCTGTGTTCATACTCTTTCCTCCTCATACGAGCTATTGAATCAAGTGCACGCGACTCAGATCGGTTCCCGATAGCGGCGCAGCCGCACCGCTGCGGCGAGCAATGCCGCGGCGACTATCAGCCCGATCCACAGACTCGGGCTGCTCAGAAATCTCCCCGGAGCGAGTTGCGTCAGCGGAATAAAATGCGCATCGACCGGGACGCCATTCTTGTCCTTGAGGTCGAACGCGCCCGCAGCGAATCCAAACAATCGGTCTTGTAGCATGGAGCCGACGTACGAAGTGTGGAACGCAATGTACTCGACGGCGGCAATCGCCAGCGGTGGCAACACGGCCCATAAAAATGTCGCGCGCCGCGCCCAGCCTGAGACCAGCAGCAGCCACATGTAGATGGGCGCATGCCACAGCACAAGCACGGTCGTACCGTAGAGCGTCACCAATTCCATCTCGAACAGTGGTGGGGCCCACGGGGTCGCGGCGCTCACACCGCTGAGCAACCGGACTGCGGCGCTCACGAGCAGCATCGTGAGTTGCAGGGGAACGGTGAGTGCGAGGACGAGCAGCGGCAGAACCACGAGCGGGATGCTTGCCTTCGAGAGCACGGTCGTGAGATCGGAAACCGGCAACGACTTCCAGAACAGGATGCTGCGATCGCGGCGTTCGCCGTGCAGCGCGTCGAGCGAGTAGAAGATTCCGACGATGAACGCGGTCACTCCGATCAGCATCGCGGCGTGGGCGTACGGCATGGCGAGGACGATGAGCTGAGGCGACGAGTGGGAAGCCGCCATTGCTCGCATGCTGCGCGGCACCCAGACCAGACTGATCGCAAAGCCAAGCATATAGACGCCGGCGGCGGCTAGCGGCGCGATATAGATCGAACGGTTCTCCCACAATTCGCGTCGCACCGACCAGTACATGGGCCGAGTCGCCGACAAGGCCGCGGGCGCGATTCCCTGCGCGTCGAGCGGAGACTCCGGCACGGCGTTCGATTGAGTATCCATCTAGCTGCCCCCTTATGCGGGCGTTTGACCAACTGCATGTGAATTAGATCGGTCCTTGAAAGCGGCGCAGCCGCACCGCTGCCGCGAGCAATGCCGCGGCGACTGCCAACCCCATCCACAGACCAGGGGTACTCAGGAATTTTCCCGGAGTAAGGTGCGTCATCGGATCGATCGGGAAGCTGCCCGGCGCTGTCAAGGCCTCCGCGCCGCCCATGAAGCGGTACCCCAGCAGGGCGGCGAAATGCGTAGTGTTGAACGCAATCTTCTCGACGGCACAGATCGCGAGCGGCGGCAACGCCGCCCATAGAAATGCCGCGCGCCGCGCCCAGCCGGAAACCAGCAGAAGCCAGCCGTAGATGGGCGCATGCCAGAGCACATGCACGGTCACAATGTGGTAGAGCAGCATCAGCGACATCCGGAACGCCGGTGTCCATAGCGTCGCGACACTCAGACCGCTTCCCATCAATACGGCGCTGCTCAGCAGCAGCATGATCAACTGTGTGGCAACCACGACCACGACGGTCAGCAGTGGCAAAACCACGAGCGGAATGCTTACCTTCGACAGTACTGCGGTGAGATCGGAAACCGGCAGCGACTTCCAGAACAGGATGCTGCGATCGCGCCGTTCGCCGTGCAGTGCGTCGAGCGAGTAGAACACTCCCACCACAAAGGTGGTCGCCATGATCACGCCCGCAGCGAAGCTGTAAGGCCCTTCGAGCGCCGCACGCCGTTGAGCCAGGTTGCTCACCGACATGGCATAACCCATCGTGGCGATCAGGAATCCGAACAGTGTGACCGCGGCGACGGCCAGCGGTGCGATATAGATGGAACGGTTCTCCCACAATTCGCGTCGTATCGACCAGTACATGGGCTGAGTCGCCGACATGGGCGCGGGCGCGATTCCCTGTGTGTCGAAGGACTCGGGCATAGCGTTGGATTGAGTATTCATCGAATTGCTCCTGGTGCTTGGCCGGCCTGATTGCCCATCACCGCAACGAACAAGTCGGAAATGCTGGGCGTGCGCGCGTCGCCAAACCCGGCGAGTTGCTGGCGATCGACACGATCGAACAGCAGGATGCTGCGGCCCAACACCTGACGCTCGTGAATCGGCTTGAGCGCCCGTGCTGCAGTGACACGCTCCGGATGCACCATCACTTCCACATAGCGCGCCTCGAATTCTTCCATGCTGCAATCGAGTACGATGCGCCCGCGGTTGATGAACATGAGATCGGTGAGGACGTGCTGGACGTCTTCAACCTGATGCGTCGTCACGACGATTGTGCGGCTGCGGTCGTAGTAGTCGTTGAGCAGGGAATCGTAGAACTGCTTGCGGTACAGGATGTCGAGGCCAAGCGTCGGCTCGTCCAGCACCAGCAATTTCGCGTCAATGGCCATGACCAGAGCGAGGTGCAGTTGGGTCACCATGCCCTTCGATAATTCCCGGACCTTGCTCGCGTGCTGGATGGTGGTCTTGGCGAGAAAGCCTTCCGCCTTCGCGCGATCGAATCGCGGATGCACGCCGGCCACGTAGTCGAGTGCTTGCGAAACCCGCATCCACCGCGGCAGCACTGCGACATCGGCAATGAAGCAGACATCGCGCATCAGCTGTTCGCGCTCGCTCCAGGGGTCGCGTCCCAGCACCCTCAGCTCGCCCTGATAGGGGATGAGGCCCAGCATCGCGTTGAGCGCGGTGGTCTTGCCGGCCCCGTTGGGACCGATGAGTCCGAGGATGCGGCCCTCTTCGACACGAAAATTGACGCTGTCCAGCGCGATGGTTGTCCCGAAGGCCTTACGCAAGCCGCGGGCTTCTATGACGGTCATGGCTTCGGTTCCTCCTCGGTAGCATTCGACGACCCGCTGGTTGCGGCAGCATTCCGTAGTTCTTCCGCGGTCAGGCCGAGCCGCTGAATGGTGGCGGCGACCCTGGGCCATTCTTCGGCAAGAAACTTCTGACGCTCGCCCTGGAGTAACAGATTGCGCGCCCCCGCATTGATGAACATGCCGCGGCCTCGCTTACTCTCGACCAGTTGCTCGTCGACCAATTGTTGATAGCCCTTCAGAACCGTGAGCGGATTGACCCGATATTCGGCCGCGACATTGCGCACGGACGGCAGCGGATCGCCTTCCTTGAGCACGCCGTCGAGTATCATCGCGACCACACGGTCGCGAAGCTGGCGATAAATCGGCTGACTGTCGTTCCACTCACTGTCCATCATGTTTTCCAGTTACTCCTACGAGAGAGGCGCGAGCGATCAGATCGACCGCTGCGCCTCCCCGGATTCCTCACCATACCTGGCCGCAGAAAAGGCGTCACTTGGTGCGCCTCAAATCCAACAATCCACCTTCCTTTTTGCCGTCGGCCATCGCGAACTCCCACAATTCGGTGTGATGATCGGAGTCGATGAAGTTGAAGACAACGTGCTGCATGTGTCCGTACTGCGTGCTACCGCTGACGTCGAGAAATTCGAACTCCACCGTCTTCCCGTCCGGCGACACCTTGCCCACCATGCGCGGCCGGTTTCCCGCGTCACAATAATGGGTCAGGAGCAGCCGATCGCCGTCCACATTGAACATGGTGATCGGATCCTCGGGTCCACTTGACTTCATTTCATGCATGAGCGTGTTACCCATGGAAGTCACGCGAAGCGAGACTTGCAGGGGCTTGCCTTCAAAGGTGCCTTCCCAGGTACCCGCCAGAGTTTTCAATTTGTCGAAAGACTTTTGCGCGTCGGACTGGGCAAAAGCCACGGTGGAGAGCGACATCAGAACAACCGACAGCATAAAATGTAGCGATTTCATGTTTTTTCTCCTTAACCTTTCTTTAACTTGGGGTCGGGGTTTCTCTCACGTACTCCCGTGCGAGCGATCAAGAGCAATCGCTCGAATCGACCACTGCGCCGCCTCTGATTCCTCGCGATGCTGGCCGCAGAAGCGGACTCACTTTGTCCGCTGCAGGTCGAAGTGCGCGTGCACCGGCTTGTCCCCAGGCTCCATGTAAGTCCAGTCCTCGATGTGATGGTTCGTGTCAACGAAGGTGAACACTGCATGGTGCATATGTCCGTACTGCGTGCTACCGGCGACATCAAGAAACTCGAATTCCACCGTCTTGCCGTCCGGCGACATCTTGCCCGCCATGCGAGGCCGATTCCCTGCGTCACAATAATGCGTCAGGAGCAGGCGGTCCCCGTCCAGATACAGCATGGTGATCGGATCGTCAGGTCTTCCGGCTCCCGTCGCCTCATGCACGATCGCGTTGCCCATGGAAGTCACGCGCAGCGAGACCTGCATGAGCTTGCCTTCTATGTCGGCTTGCAGCGGAACGGTTGTGATGTGGCCCTCCCACGAACCCGCCAGGGTTTTTAATTTGTCGAAGGATTTTTGCGCGTCCGACTGGGTGGCGGCGGCGTCCGCTGCGAAAGCGGTGGCGGCGATCAGAACGAATAGAACGGAAAGTGCGATGCGTGATTTCATTTCAGTTTCTCCTTTTCTCTTTTTCGTTGCAGTTGTGGAAATCTTTTTGGCGTACTCGGTTTCAACAAAAGCTTTCAAGCGGGCCAAGTTTCGCTTGCCACACCAAGCTTCAAGAGAGCATGCAAGCAACGTAGTGTTATAGTTAACTATAACACTAGATGTAATGTCAAGTGTTTTCTTGGTTTATCGCTATCCGTTTCAGAAACAGCGGCTTGGGGGCTGGCACACGGAAGGAATAACAGGAAGCCGCCGTCAGTGCATAGACTACATGCTAACTTCCCACGTCAATATTTTTGTAGATCTATCTAGATTGCACTTGATATCACAAGAAACGAGAGTAAAATAGCAGTTTGATCGCGAGGACTATGCCGGCTTCCACCACCAAGAAGATCGCCCCTGAAATCGACGCCAAGCTCTGGAAGGAGCTGGTTGGTGTTGCCAAGCAGAACGGACAGTCGCAGCGATACGTGCTCGAGCAGGCGCTGGCCCACTACCTGCACAACGTGGTTCCGTCGCAACACTTGATTCGTCCGCAGGTAATGGATGCCTTCGAGCAGTCGGTGGCGCGCAACCGTAATCTGCTGGAGCGCCTCGCCAAGTGAATGGCGGACTATCTAACGGTCGCCGAGGTGTACCAGATGCAGCACCTCTTGATCGACAGGTTCGGCGGCCTGCACGGAGTTCGCGATAAAAACGCCGTTGAAGCCGCTGTCTTTCGTCCACAGACCGGCTATTACAACTCCCTCGAGGAAGAAGCGGCCGCGCTGATGGAGTCGCTAGGCAACAATCACGGATTCCTCGACGGCAACAAACGGATCGCCTTCACCGCCGCCGACGTCTTCCTGCGCCGCAACGGTTTCTACATCGAAGTCGATGCGCAGGCAGGGCACGAATTCATTTACGGTTCCATGGACCGCCATGAATTTCGCTTTCCTCAAATCCTCGACTGGATTCGCCTGCACTTGAAACCGCTTCGCTAGAGTGGCTCTCGCGTCGCTGTATTGGGGGTGCCATGGAGGCTCACCTTTGCGGCGGACTCGCGCGCAGGTGCTACTCAACCCAGGTTAGCGTCCAGAGAACGGAAGAACGGACGGGAACCTGGAGCACCGGGCCAGCTGCGGAACTGCCCACTCGCCGAGCCCTCCGTCATTTGAATACCCCAGACAGCACATCATCACGGGGACGGGTTTCACCCAAAAGGCTCTTGCGGAGCTTTGCTCCGGATGGACAGGCGAGGACGCCCGTCCTCCATTTCGTTCACTGTTTCGGCTTCTCGAACAATTTGGGATCGAGTGGCGCATTGATCTGAATCGATGTGTACTGGACGGTGCTTGAATTTTTTCCGTTCTGCTTGTTCCGGTGAAGATATGGGAACGTTAGACCATCCGCGGTTCTCCAGTCGCTAAGCTCAGTCTCGCCCTGAAAAGGGCCGGACTGTCCCATCCCCTCGTAGTTCTCCCGCAGGATTCGGCCGCTGTAGGGGTCTACGTACCAGCGGATCCAGGGCACTGCTCCACCTACATCAACTACGGCAGTCTCAACCTCGCCGATCTTCTCGGTGCCTGCAGCGGTGAACGTGACAGCGGGGTCATTCACATGCTGGGCGAGATACACAGGATCGTGATGAATCTGCGCCAAGCTGTCCGTTTTTTGCTCCGCAGGCAGGTCCCGCACTCTGCCTTCCGCGGCCATGAACCCGGCCTCGGGGGAAACGACGATCGTCATAGCTCCTTGCGGGGTTGGAATGGTTACATGCATTTGATCCGGGAATACAATGGTCACCTCGATCGGCGTGGGCGTCTGATCCCCGGGATCGCTTTCAGTGAAGTTAACTCGCAAGGACTTCACGGCCTGCAGCTTGTCTAGACCGCCCATCGCTCGCGCGACTTTCGCGGCCAAAGCCTTTCCTTCTGCATTCGAGGCGGCAGGTTTGGGGGGCGCTTCTTCCTTCTCGCCTTTCTCGCCGGGAGGCGGCGGAATGGCGACGTCCACGCTGGTTACTGGACCGAGGGAGGACAGAGGCTTGTCGAACTCTGCGGTGTTGCCGACAACCAGCACGGCGAGCTTGTCCTTGTGCAGGTACTTGGCCGCGGCGCGCGCTACATCTTCCTTGCCAACTTTTTCGATTCCGGCGCGATAGCGTTCGAGGTAATCTGCGGGATATCCGTAGAACTCGTACGCCATGCGTTCGCGCAGAACCTTCTCCGGCGAATCAAAATTGAAAACGAATGAGTTCAGGATGGAATCCTTGGCGCGTTTGATCTCGTCGTCCGAAATCGGATTCTTCCCCAGATCTTCGATTTCTTTGTAAAGGGCTTGAATGGATTCCACGGTGGTCGCGCTTTTGGTGCTCATGGAAATGCGTACGATTCCGGGATGGTCAAACGCCGCGCCGATACCGCCCCCGACGCCGTACGCCAGTCCTTGGGCGGTCCGGATGCTCTTGAACAAGCGTGAAGAAAAGCCGCCGCCAAACGCCTCATTGAAAACTTGAGCGGCGTAGTAGTCGGGGTTGTCACGCCGGATGCCCAGTTCCGTCATGTGAATGGAAGTCTGATTCACGTCTTCTTTCGGAATCTGGTAGTAACCGGGCTTAGCCGGTTGGAAGTCGATCTTGTCCTCTTTTACCAGCGGTCCCTTGGGCCAATCGCCGAAGACCTGGCGAAGCTTAGCTTCCATGGCGACGGAATCGAAGTCGCCGACGATCCCAAGGATAATATTGTTGGGATGTACGTGGGCGCGATGCCAATCGAGCAGATCCTGCCGGGTGACGGCGGCAACGGTGGCGTATTCGGGTTGGCGGGCGTACGGATTGTTCGCGCCGTATGCCAGTTTCCTTGACTCCCGGGACGCGATTGCGCTCACATCGTCATTGCGGCGCGAAATGGCGTCGTACATCTCTTTCTGCGCCAAGTCGATCTTGTCGGCGCGGAATTCGGGTTGGCGCAGCACATCATTGAACGCCTTGAACACGTCGTCGAAATCACCCTTCAGGCAGGACCACGAGATCGTAGTCGAGTCTGCGTTACTACCGGTTTCAACTTTGGCGGCGCGAATTTCCAGGTAATCGTCGAGTTGATCGCCGGTTTGGGTTTTGGTTCCACCGGTGCGCCAGACTTCGCCGTAAATGTCCAACATGCCGGTTTTGGTCGTGGGTTCCGAACGCGAGCCGCCGCGGATGCGTGCGGTGCCATCAATGAGCGGGAGTTCGTGGTCTTCTTGAAGAAAGATCACCATACCATTCGGCAGTTGAATGCGTTTGGGCTCTTGCGGGTGAAATGCGGGCAGGGGCGCAATTGGGATTTGTTGCCAATCGGTAGCTTGGGCAACGGCTTGTGGAACGGCGCTGACAAGCGCTACCACCGAAAAGAGAATGAGCGAAAGCAGACTTTTCATTGCGCCCCTCCTTTCTGGTCGGCTGCGGGCGCAGCGGTTTTGGTTTCGATAATCCCCACCGTGCGGTTGGTCGGAACAAAAGTTTGATTGGCCACGCGGCGAATATCCGCTTTGCTGACTTTATCGATGCGATCGACGGAGCGAAAGAGTTCGCGCCAGTCGTCGTAGCGGGCCTGGTACAAAGCCAGACTGGAGGCCAAGCCTTCGTTGCTGCCCAGACCGCGGATCAGGTTGGCCTTGGCCCGCGTTTTGATCATCTTCAGTTCCTCGTCGCTGATGTCTTCTTTTTTCAGCTTCTCAATCTCGACATGAATGGCGTCCGCCATTTCGTTCGGCTTATGGCCAGGGAGAGGAAATGCGTAGAAGGCAAAAAGGTGCGGATACTTGTTGCCGGGCAGTCCGGTAAAACCTGCCGAATCGGCAGCGATTTTCTTGTCGCGCACCAGAGCCCGGTATAGTCGCGACGTTCGGCCATTCGACATCAGATCAGCAATTGCGTCGTAAACCGCGTCATCGGGGCTGCGGTAGTCGGGCCGATGATAGCCCTCGAGATAGAGCGGTTGCGACATCTCCAGCAGCATGACGCGCCGCTCGGCGTTCTGCGGCGGCTCGGTGGTAGTGCGCTCGTCCGGCTTCGGGCGCGAAGGAATGCGGCCGAGATATTTCTCGACGACCGGCATTGTCTCGGAGGCCTTGACGTCGCCCACGACGGTGACCACCATATTGGACGGGATGTAATATTTGTCGAAAAACTTCTTGGCGTCGGTGGCGGAAAACGAATTCAAGTCCGACATCCAGCCGATAGTGGGGCGATGGTAAGGATGCGCCTGAAAAGCCGCCGTGGTGAATTGTTCCAGCAGCCGCCCGATGGGGTTGCTGTCGGTGCGCATGCGGCGCTCCTCGATCACTACATTCCGCTCCTTGTAAAACTCGCGCATAACGGGGTGCAAAAAGCGCTCCGACTCCAGATAGGCCCATAGCTCCAGCCGGTTTTCGGGGAACGAGTAGAAGTAGTTAGTCTCGTCGTCGCTGGTGTTGGCGTTCAAGTCCTCGCCGCCGTTGTTCTCCACGATCTGGGGAAATTCATTGGGCTTAACGTATCTATTGGCTTCGACGACGGCATCTTTCCAGGCCTTTTCCAGATCCTTGAGCTTCTGCTCGTCCCGACCGACGGGCTTGTCGCGCTCTGCGATGTAGGCGGCGTAAGTCTGCTCCACTTTCTCCAGAGCAACTTTTTCGGCGGCGTAATCCGTGGTGCCGATCTTGTCGGTGCCCTTGAAAGCCATGTGCTCAAACATGTGCGCCAGCCCGGTCTCGCCGAGAGGATCCTGCACCGAACCGGCATCCACGTGGGTGAAGAAAGAAAATACCGGCGCCTCCGGGCGCTCACAGATCACTACGGTCAACCCGTTGTCCAGTTTCTTAACGGTCGTGCGCTTCTCGAAAGAAGCCATATCCTGTGCAGCGGCCAGTGCGGCAAGTATGAGAACGAGGACGAACGATTTGAGACGACGGTAGTGGCTCATTGGACCTCCACGAGGTTGGACGCGAATGAAGGGCAGAAGTTTGAAATTACGTGGGAGGAGGGGAGGTTGTCAAACGTTAAGCCACTCCAAAGATTACAATTCGGCATCAAAGATCTGAGGTTGCGCTAGGAACGGAAAGAGTCAGCATGAGCAAACCATCGGTAGTTGAGATCGAAGGCAAACACCTGAGTTTGACCAACTTGGACAAAGTCCTGTATCCCGCAACTGGTTTCACCAAGGGACAGGTCATCGACTACTACGCTCGTGTCGCACCCGTTCTGCTGCCGCATCTTGCGGGACGTCCTCTCACTCTGAAGCGGTACCCCGAGGGCGTGGACAAAGAATACTTCTTTGAAAAGAATGCGACTAAGCACCGCCCCGACTGGGTGAAGACCGCACCTATCTGGAGCGAAGGGAACCAGCGCAACGTAAATTACATTCTGGCCAACGATCTCGCCACGCTCATCTGGATTGCTAATCTGGCTTCGATTGAACTTCATCCCTCGCTTTCATTAGCGAAAGATATCGCTTCGCCGCGCAGCATGGTGTTCGATCTCGATCCCGGAGCGCCGGCGAATATCGTGCAATGCTGCCAGGTGGGAATGTGGCTGCGGGACATTTTCGAGCATTTTGGATTACAGAGCTTTCCTAAGACCTCGGGCTCCAAGGGTCTGCAGATCTATGTTCCCCTGAATACGCCCACCGGTTACGAGGTCACCAAGACATTCGCCCACGCGCTGGCTCGCTTATTGGAAAACGAGCATCGGGAACTCGTTGTCTCTGATATGAAGAAGCAGTTGCGCGTCGGCAAAGTGTTTGTGGACTGGAGCCAGAATGATGAACACAAGACCACGATAAGTGTGTATTCGCTGCGGGCGCGGGAGCATCCTACGGTCTCCACTCCGGTGAAATGGGAAGAAGTGGAGGAGGCGCTAAAGAAGAAAGATGCGACCCTGTTGGTGTTCGAGGCAAGTCAAGTGCTTGATCGTGTACAGCAAATGGGAGATTTGTTCGAGCCCGTGCTCGCAGTCAAACAGAAACTGCCAAAGCTGGCAGGAATCGCGGAGGCCGCGCCAGCAACAGAAACGGGGCTAGACCTGGCAGCGCAGGCCGACAGCTCTGACGCCAAGAAAACAAAAAAGATTAGTACGAAGCCCGGACGGGGGCGCTCCACCGCGAAGAAAAACTCCCGAAAGGTATAATCCGGACGATCTTTTAATTCTAGCGACTTTGGCTTTGGCGGAGCGAAACCATGGCGCAACTCTATGCAGGGACATCGGGATGGGCTTATCCAAGCTGGAAGCCCGACTTTTATCCCGCTAAACTTGCTCAGACAAAATTTTTACAGTACTACGCGACGCAACTGAATGCAGTCGAAGTCAACTTTACGTTTCGCCAGTTGCTAAAGGAGACTACTGCCCAGAAGTGGATCGACGCTACACCCGCGGGATTTCGTCTCAGCATAAAAGCACACCAGGTCATCACTCATATCAAACGCCTGAAGAATGCCGAAGATTTCATTCCGCGGTTTTTGAGCACGATCGAACCACTGGCGCGCGCGGAAAAGCTGGGGCCACTGTTATTCCAATTGCCGCCAAATATGAAAGCAGACGCCAAGTTGTTGCAGGAATTTCTGGCCGCCCTTCCGCGCGCCGTGCCTTCTGCGTTTGAGTTTCGACATGCGTCATGGTTCGCGGACGAGATTTTTGCTCTGCTCAAGAGCGGCAACCGCGCGCTGTGCGTGGCCGAAACTGAAGAGCGGATCACGCCCGACGTTGTCACTGCCGACTTCTGCTACTACCGCTACCGCAAACCGAGCTACACCCCTGACGAACGGCGTGCCATGGTAGACCGAATTCGTGAGCACATGGGACAAGGCCGGAACGTGTTTGCATATTTCAAGCACGAGGAAACGCCGGAAGGAGCGATTTATGCGGTGGAGGTGCTGAAGGAAGTGAGCCAGGCCTAGCCAGAGAGACGCAGAAAATCGGACACAGCAGGCTACTTCTCAGACTTCGACAAATCCGTCCTCCGTGTCATTCCGATGCGCTCGGGATGACCGCAAGATGGCAAACAACGGGACGACAACAAACTGTGTGCACTCTATGCGCGAGCTGAGACGTAGCAAGCTACGTCTCTACCGCATCTATCTCACTACTTCCGTCGATGTCCGATAACGGGCATACTTCGTGTGTGCCTTCAGAAGTGAATTCGCGGGTGGTCTCCGGTTTTCTCGACTACCTGAAAGTTGAGAAGGGATTGGCGCCGCTCACGGTCGCTGCCTACACCACCGACGTTGGTCAGTTCGTCGGATTCCTGGGGAAGCGTAAGCGCACGCTGCTGAATGCGCGTCGCCATGAGGTGCGCGATTTCATTCTGGAACTATTCGCCAATTCGGTCGATGGGAGGTCGGTGGGAAGAAAACTGTCGGCGTTACGCCATTTGTATCGATATCTGCTGCTCGACAAGCTTATCGAGCACGATCCCACGCTGAATATCGACTCGCCGAAACAGTGGAAAGTGTTGCCCAAATCGCTGGCCCGCGACGAGATGGAACTCATGCTGCGTGCGCCGAAATCGACTTCGAAGGGAAAGCATGGCGAAGCGATTGCCCTGCGTGATCGGGCCATGCTGGAAGTTTTTTACGCCGGGGCGCTCCGTGTCTCGGAGATCATCGCGGTCAAACTGGAAGACCTGAAACTTGACCTCGGATATGTGCTGGTGCGTGGCAAGGGCGATAAAGAACGAATCGTGCCTTTGGGAAAATCGGCCCAGGAAATGCTTGCCGCGTACATGAAGCATTCGCGGCCTGTGCTGGTGGGAGAGCGCACTTCGCCGCTCTTGTTCCTCGGACGCGGAGGGCGCATGCTCACCCGTCAGCGGGTCTGGCAGATGGTGCGAGCTGCATCCTCGAGCATGGGCCGCAATGCCAGTCCGCACATGTTGCGCCACAGTTGCGCCACGCACATGGTCGAAAATGGAGCGGACCTGCGCACGATTCAGACCATCCTGGGTCATTCGGATATTTCGACTACGCAAGTCTACACGCACCTGGCGCTTGATCGGCTGAAGAGCGTGTACCAGAAGCACCATCCAAGAGCGAAGGCGAGATAGAGATGATTTGCGATTTTCAATTGCCAATTGACAATTGGAAATTGGCAATCGCGAATTTCCACTAATGACCTCTTCCGCAAAACCAGCTCGCACTCCCGTCGAGAAGGCCGTCGACAAGTTCCTTCATTCGCTACGCCAGCGTAACGCGTCCGTTCACACGATTAAAGCCTACACCGGCGACCTAGACAATTTTGCCGCCTACGTCGGCACACGTGATTGGCGAAGCATCGATCACGTGACCATCCGCGGATTCCTCTCCCATCTTTACGAAAAGCATCTTGGCAAAACGTCGGTTGCACGGGCCCTGGCTGCAGTCCGTTCTTTCTACCGATGGCTGGCGCAGGAGGGAGTGGTCGAAAAGAATCCTGCCGCACTGGTCTCCACGCCGAAGCTGCCGAAAAAGCTGCCCCGCGTGCCCACGATCGAAGAAATGAATAGCGTGCTCGACGGGCAGATGCCGGAGGTGGCATCCTTCCCCGAGCGCGACCGCATCATGTTCGAATTGCTTTACGGGTGCGGCATTCGCAATTCCGAGTTGATCGGCATCAATCTCGACGACATCCGCTTGAGTTCAGAAGCCATTCTCATCCGCGGCAAAGGCAAGAAAGAACGGTATGTGCCCTTCGGCGATTCCGTGAAAGCAGCGCTCGCCGGCTACTTGCCCGTACGCCAGAAGATGCTGGCGGAACGCAAAAAGAATATTGCCGGGTTGCTGATCAATCAGCGCGGCGGACGGCTTACCACACGCAGCGTGGGACGCATCATCAAGAAGATCGCCGTGGCCAAAGGGCTCTCACCGGACGTTCATCCCCACACCTTGCGCCACGCTTTTGGCACCCATATGCTCGAGGAGGGTGCCGACCTGCGTTCCATCCAGGAAATGCTTGGCCACGAGCGCCTCTCGACCACCCAGCGCTACACGCAACTTTCCATGAAGCACGTGCTAGAAGTGTATGATCAGACGCATCCGCGAGCCAAATGACTACAGAGCATGCGTCCGCAACTCCTGCCTCATTCTCACTACGCGTCTCTTTAACTCGCCAATGAGTTCCTCGTAAGCCGCCTCCGACGCTTCCGCTTCGGCCGGGGGATGGATCGCATCGCCAAAAATCATTTTCAACGGTGCGAATTTCTGAAACCGCTTCCCCCGTGGCCAGGCTTCCTGAAAACCTTCGATCGCCACGGGAACAATCGGAACTTGCAAGTGAATGGAGAGAATTGCGGCGCCTTTCTTGAATGTCTTCGGTTCGCCATCAATCGAGCGTTCGCCCTCGGGGTAAAGTAAGAGCACTCCCCCGTGCCGCAGGCCAGAGGCTCCCGCACGCATGGCGGGAATCAGGTTGGCATCTGGATCCACCACCACCACACGCAACCACCGCGCCAGCATCCGCATGAAGCCTCTACCGAAAATATCGCTGGTTCCCACGGCGAAGGTATCGCGGAATACCTGCCAAGGCAGAATGCTGCCCAGGATGATCGGATCGAGAAAGCTCTGGTGATTGGAACAAATGATAAAGGGCCCATGGACAGGGAGTTTTTCCAGGCCGGTGACACGTAGATGAAAACGATCGCGAGCGATGATCTGTCCCAACCGGCTCACAAAATACCAGAACGTTTCCTTGAATGGCTGTGGCTGGAGCAGGGCGCGGAACTCGGGGTCTGTAGGCTCTTCTTGCAGCACGGCTTTCCAGCCGGTGAACTGTGCGCGGGGTGGGCCAGCCTTACCGTTAGCCGCGCTCTCACGCACCGCATCCACCAATTCGCGTACTGTGTAGATTTCGGATAAGCGTGACTCCTCGAGATCCCCGCCAATTTCCTGTTCCAGCGCAACCAAAAGCTCGACCCGCTGCATCGAATCCAGCCCAAGATCGAGTTCGAGATTGTCGCCGGGGCGGATGGCTTGAGGCTTGATCCTTGACGCCTCCCGCATGATCTTGAGAGCGCGCTGCGCGTCCGGCCGCTCCAGCCAGGTGGCGTCTTCCACGCTCAAGGGTTTTTCGGTTCTACTTTCCGCATCACCCGAGCGGCCTTCGGCCTGACTTGCCCGCACACGCTTCTCAATCTCAAATCGTTTCAGTTTTCGGGTGGTCGTCCGCGGCAAAGCTTCCCGCCAGATTTCATAACTTCCAATCCGCTTGGTTGACGGCAGTTGCAGGGAGAGACCCTCAATGTCATAGCGGAGAACCTCTTTCGCGTTGACGATCTTTCGTTGTTTGAGTGCCTCAAAATTCGGAACCACCACAGCGTGCAAGTGGTCCTCTCCCGGACGGCCTTCGAGCCCCATCACAGCAATTTCTCCGATGTAAGGCGACTTCAGGTAGTGCGCCTCGACCTCCTCCGGATAAATATTTTTTCCGTTGCTGAGGACGATGACCTCTTTCTTGCGGCCGGTGATGAACAGATTTCCACTGGCATCGAAATAGCCGAGATCGCCAGTGTAGAGCCAGCCGTCGCTCAGGACGGAGGTCGTAGCGTCGGGCCGGTTCCAGTAGCCCTTCATTACGATAGCTCCGCGAATCGCGATTTCGCCAACCGCTTGGCCGCCATCTTCATGGGGCTGCGGATCGATAATTTTTCCTTCGACGCCCTCAAGCGGCTTGCCCACAGAGCCAATGACATTGTCATCGGAGGAGGTAGCGAAAGCGGCGGCGCTGGTTTCGGTGAGGCCGTACGCTTGCAGAATGTCAATGCCCAAGGCATGGAAATCGCGGCCGATCTGCGGATCAAAGCGTGACCCACCCGTCACTAGGTACCGCATCTTGCGACCGAAAATGTTGTGGATTTTAGGAAAGAAAGTAGCGCCGGGATTCCATCCGAGTCTCCGGCTGAAGCGTGTGATCGCCATCATCATTCGAAAGGCCCGAGTCGCCACTCTTCCGCGCTGCGCCACTTCCTTGAAAATGCGCTCGTGAATCAAATAAAAAAACTGCGGCACCACCGCGAACGCAGTGATTTGCCGCTCTGCCAGTGCTCGAAGGAGTTCCGTCGTATTCAGGGTTTCAAGATAAACCACACGTGATCCCTTCACCAGCGGCAACAGCAGGTTGGCCATTTGCGATAGCACGTGAAAGAGCGGAAGCACGCCGAGCACCGCATCCTCAGGGCCGATTTGTGCCCAGCCGAAGACGGCCCGCACTTCGCCCATAATGTTGGAGTGCGTGAGCATCACCCCTTTCGGGTCGGCGGTGGTTCCAGAGGTGTAGAGCAGGGAAGCGAGGCTGTCGGAAGCAGTCGGCACGGCCGAGAAGTTGCCAGGACCCGCAGCGAAGATGCTGTCGAGGTCGGCGACGGGTCGGGGAGGCAAGGACCGCGTGGGGACAGCCGCCCCCTGCTGTCCAGCCGAGCGAAGCTCGGCCGCACTGGCAGAATCAGTTTGTAGGATGCGTACCGGCAGTCCCGTCACAGCCTCCTGTGCGACCTCAAGATGCCTCGCGTCGCAGAAGAGAAGCGAACTGCCACTGTCTTGCAGGAGCTTGGCAACCTGATCAGCGTGAAACGCCGTGTCGAGCGGCACCGCCGTGCAACCGGCAGCGATAATGCCAAGGTAAGCAGTGATCCATCGCGGGTGGTTGTCGGCCAGAATTGCAATCCGAGTCCCCGGCTGAAATCCGCTCTCTGCCAGCCAGCGGCCGACGCTTTCCGCCATGCGCCGCGCCTGGGCGTAAGTGTGGCTCTCGACCCGGTCACGCCGCTGAATTTCCAGCGCAACATTGTCGGGCCACCGCTCCGCGCATTCGCGGAAGAGTTCGTAGAAGGTCGGCATGGATTCAGCAGAATCTTACATGACGGGCAGGACATCGCTGCGTCCTACCTGCCGGAAGACTGGAAAATATCTTGAGTCACGGAGATCGCTGACGCTCGCCCGTAAGCGGGAGGGATGGCCCACCCACAACCCATCCGATTCGCGACTAACACTTGATTTTCTCCTGACACTGTGAAAGTCTTTCGGCTGAATGGACAACGACCAAAAGCGAAAGTGGTTCATGTGGGGGATGATTCTCGCATGGGCTCCCTCCCTTCCCTTCCTGATCGGAGTTGTTCATTCCTTCCAAGGAGTTTTCGAGCAGAAGGCCACCGGCATCGGCGCGGTAGCCGCGGGCCTTGCCGAAGCGTATGTAACATTCGGACTTATCCTCACGTTCGTGTTCTTGGTGGGAGGCATTGTCCTGCTGAGCAGGTCGTTCTCGGGAGGACATGGGATGCGCGCCCTGTTTTCAGTGCTCTCCATGTGTTGGAGCGCATTGATGCTGATTGTTTTCGGCCTATCCGTGTGGCTGTTTTTCTTCCAGTTACCCCGTGGGGTTAGTGGCCCTCAATGAAGCGCTGTGTTGGCGGAACCTCGTAGGCTTTCCTTCCGCGACTTACGCGCTGCGCACGCATCGAATATACTAACCTTCTAGGATCGTGGGTGAAGTACCCCCTCCGAGGATTCTCATTTGATTAATGCTTTGGTAGCCAAGGTCTTCGGGACCAAGAACGAACGCGAGATCAAGCGTCTGATGCCGCGAGTCGAGGCCATCAATGCGCTTGAGTCCACCGTGCGGCAGCTCAGCGATGAGCAACTGCGCGCCAAGACGGACGAATTCCGCCAACGGATACAGGAACGCCTGGCCGGCATTCCGGACGAGCCTGATGCGGACTTTGATCGCCGGAAAGAACTCGATAGCGAGCGCGCTCAACTCGTGAAAGAGGTGCTTGATGAGCTTCTGGTCGAAGCCTTCGCCGTTGTCCGCGAAGGTGGTCGCCGCGTTTTGAACATGCGGCACTTCGATGTGCAGCTCGTTGGCGGCATGGTTCTACACCAGGGCAAGATCGCAGAAATGAAGACCGGCGAAGGAAAAACGCTGGTCGCCACTTTGCCAGTGTATTTGAATGCCCTGAGCGGACGCGGTGTGCACGTGGTCACGGTCAATGACTACCTGGCCAAGCGCGACTCCGAGTGGATGGGCAAACTTTACAGTTTCCTCGGGCTCAGCGTAGGGGTCATCGTCCACGACCTCGACGACCAGCAACGTCGCGAAGCCTACGCCGCCGACGTGACCTATGGCACCAACAACGAGTTCGGTTTCGACTATCTCCGTGACAACATGAAGTTCGATCTGCACGATTGCGTGCAGCGCGGCCACAACTTCTCCATCGTTGACGAAGTCGATTCCATCTTGATCGACGAGGCTCGTACGCCGCTCATCATTTCCGGGGCCAGCGAGGAATCCACCGACAAGTACGCCAAGGTCAATCGCATTATCCCCAAGCTCGAGAAGGGTGAAGAGATCGACGTCGCTCCCGGCGAGCCCAAGCAATACACCGGTGACTACGTGGTGGATGAAAAACATCGCAGCATCACGGTTACCGACGAGGGCTGGGAAAAAGTCGAGCAGTTGCTCGGCATCGGCAACGTTGCCGATCCGGAAAATTGGGACCTTAAGCACCACGTCGAAACCGCTGTCAAGGCCCATGCTCTCTATCACCGCGATGTGGAGTACGTGGTGAAAGATGGCGAGGTCATTATCGTCGACGAATTCACTGGCCGATTGATGCCGGGCCGCCGCTGGTCCGATGGCCTGCATCAATCGGTCGAGGCCAAGGAAAACGTCAAGATCGAACGCGAGAATCAGACCCTCGCCACCATTACCTTCCAGAATTATTTCCGCATGTACAAAAAGCTCGCGGGCATGACCGGCACCGCCGAAACCGAAGCGCCCGAGTTCGACAAGATCTATCGGCTGGAAGTGATGGTTATCCCCACCAACAAACCGCTGCTGCGGCTGGAGAATCCGGACGTTGTTTACCGCACAGAAAAAGAGAAGTACTTCGCCGCCGCCGATGAAATCCAGAGATTGCACGAAACCAACCAGCCGGTGCTGGTCGGCACTACGTCGATTGAAAAGTCCGAGCGTCTTTCCGATCTGCTGAAAAAGAAAGGCGTCAAGCACTGGGTTTTGAACGCCAAGCAGCACGAGAAGGAAGCTGAAATCGTGGCTCAAGCCGGCAGCAAAGGCATGGTCACGATCGCCACGAATATGGCTGGCCGCGGTACGGACATTCTCCTCGGGGGCAACCCTGAGTTTATGGCCAAGCAGGAATGCGTGAAGAAGGGAATCGCGCAACCGTTGCGAGCCGCGCAAGGCAAAGTTCAAGCCGTGGTCGACGACACTAAAAGCACCGTCTGGTACTACGCCGGCAACGAATACGTGGTCCCCACGGATCAGTGGACGGAGATTTTCAGTCGCCACAAAGCGCAGACCGACAAAGAGCACGAGGAAGTCATTGCCGCCGGAGGGCTGCACATCTTCGGCACCGAGCGTCACGAAGCTCGCCGTATCGACAACCAACTTCGCGGCCGCGCCGGACGCCAGGGCGATCCCGGTTCCTCTCGTTTCTATCTTTCGCTCGAAGACGACTTGATGCGCATCTTCGCCAAGGAATGGGTCTCCAATCTGCTCCAACGCCTGGGCATGGAAGAGGGAGTCCCGATCGAATCAAGATTGATCTCACGCCGTATCGAAGCCGCGCAGAAGGCGGTCGAAGCTCAGAACTTCGAAGCCCGCAAACATTTGCTGGAATACGACGACGTTATGAACAAGCAGCGCGAGGCGGTGTACGGCCTGCGCCATCAATTGCTGGAAGGTGTGGATCAGAAGGAATTGATCCTCGAGGACTATGTCTCCGGGATCCTCAGCGACTTGATGGATCAGTTCTGCGCCGTCAAAGTTCATGCTGCTGACTGGGATCTCAAGGGATTGAAGGACTCCATCTTCACCCGCTTCGGCGTGGATATTCTTGCGGAAGGCATCAAGCCCGAAACCCTGAATCGCCAGGAACTGGGCGACGCTATTTTTGACAAGCTCAAAGCCCGCTACGACGCCAAGGAAAAACTGATTGGCCCCGATGCCATGCGCTATCACGAGCGCATGATCATGTTGAGCGTGCTCGACTCGCAATGGAAAGACCACCTCCGAGACATGGACCACTTGAAGGAGGGCATTGGTTTGCGTGGCTACGGCCAGCACGACCCGCTGGTGGAGTACAAGCGCGAGTCCTTTGACATGTTCGAGGCCATGATGCAGCGCTCCCAGGAAGAGACCGTCCGCTATCTCTACCTGATGCAGATTTTGGAGCGGCCAAGCGAAGGCGGAATCCCTAGACCTGCAGATGGCGGCGCAGGTCTGGAAGCGGGCGTACCGGTTCCGCGCATGGGTGGGGACGGCAATGGGCGCAAACCAAGACAGGTGGCCACGTCCGTCGACGAAATCGAAGAAGCCTTCCAACGCAGAAAGCGACGCGAGCTGGATCAGGCTCGCATGGCCGGTTCTGGCGACCTGCAGACGGTGCAGCAAGTGGTGCGTGGCACGGCCAAAATCGGACGCAACGATCCCTGTCCATGCGGCTCCGGGAAAAAATACAAGAAGTGCTGCGGCGCCAACGCGTAAGTCAAACCTTTAAACCACAAAAGACACGAAGGTATACAAAGGGGATCTTGCCCAACAATTCCTTTGTGTACCTTTGTGTCCGTAAGTGGTTGATGATTTTCTTATTTCTCTGGCTTGGCCAATACGAATGATTTCACCACAATGTTGTTCGGCTGAACTCCAACCGGAATCATGGTGAGCAGGGAATATTCGCCAGGCTCGAATTTCTTCTTGGGCGTACGCTTCTGGATAACCGTGACATCTCCCGACCCCGAATTCAGAACCAGCAAATAGTTTTGGCTCTGCGAGAGCGCCAGCCCATCCGGGTGGCTGCCGACGGGCAGCGTAGCGATCATTTTCCCAATATCAATGTCGTAAACTGCCACCGTGTTCGATCCGAAATTGCTGATGTAGAGACGGGAGTTATCCGCAGTCACCAGCCCGCGCGCCGGATGCGTGCCGATCAGATAGCTGCCACCGACTTCGTTGTTCGTAGTCTCGATGATCGAGATATTATCCGAATCGAAGTTGCTCACCATCAGTTCACCGCCGTCGGGCTTGAGCGCCAGGTGCACGGGAGTTTTGCCCACGTCCAGCAGGGCCAGCAGCTTGTCATTTTTCAGATCAATCGACGCGACTTGTCCCGATGCCGCGCAAGCGACAAAGGCTTTGCCGCTGTCCGGCAGGATGGCAATGTCTTCCGGTTGCTGGCATACCGGAACTGTGCTACGTACCATAAGATGCGGAGCATCAATCATCGAAATTGTATTGTCGCCGCGATTGCTGACCACCACAGTTCCGCCATCCGGAGAAACTCGGGCCAACCCGGGCGAAGCTCCCACGCGAATGTTCTTGATAACAACTCGCTTCTCGAGATCGATCACCGACACATTCGCCGAGCCTGAGTTGGCGACGTATCCACGCTTCCCATCCGCAGAAACATCGATGAAGTAAGGCCGACCGTGGACGCCGATGGTCGCGACAACCGCATTGCGCTCTGCGTCAATTACGCTGATGTTGCTGGATCCCGCATTCACCACGTAAATCTCGTTCTTCTTGCTGTTCGCCGCAACTCCGGTCGGTTCGCTTCCAACCCTGATCGTCTTCGCGGGCTGAAACGTGCGCAGGTCAATAACGCTAACCGTGTTGCTCTTGCCATTGGTGATGTAGGCGTACTCGTGATAGGCCGGGCCATAATCGGTGAGCTGCCGTTCGTGGAAATACAGCCACCCAATAGCTACCGCAATGGGAGAGAGGACAACGATGAGCAGAAGCTTTCTCAAGTTAGTGGAGCGACAGAGGATCCGCGTGCGGGTTCGGAGGACACTGATGAAAGTGTGTTGGGACGGGCCAGAATCCCCTGCACCGTCCTGCCTACGACCGGCGCGATCTGCCGCACTTGTGCCATCAACTCGTCGAACTGATCGGGATACAGCGACTGCATCCCATCAGACAGCGCCTTATCTGGCTGGTGATGGACTTCGATGATCAGGCCATCCGCGCCGACCGCCACCGAGGCTCGCGAAAGTGGGGTGACTTTATTCCGTTTGCCGGTGCCGTGACTGGGATCGACCACGATGGGCAAATGGCTAAGCCGCTGCACCGCCGGGATCAGGCTCAAATCCAGTGTATTGCGCGTGTGATCGGCGAAGGTCCGCACGCCGCGCTCACAAAGAATGACGTTGTAGTTGCCTTCGCTCATCACGTACTCGGCGGCCATCAGAAATTCTTCCAGCGTTGCCGACATCCCACGCTTCAGCAGCACCGGCTTGCGAGCCCGTCCCGCGCGCTTCAGCAACGAAAAGTTCTGCATGTTACGAGCGCCAATCTGGATGACGTCGGCGTATTCCTCCACCAGCTCCAGCGATTCGTTATCGATCGCCTCGGTCACAATCCGCATGCCAAACTGTTCGCGAACCTCGGCCATGATGCGCAAACCTTCTTCACCCAGCCCCTGGAAAGAGTACGGAGACGTCCGCGGCTTGTAAGCTCCACCGCGAAAAAACTGCGCGCCCGCACGCTGGACCCGCTCCGCCACCGCAAACGCCTGCTCCCGGCTTTCAATGGCGCAAGGCCCGGCGATGATCGCCAGCTCAGGCCCGCCAATCGCGGCATCGCTCCCGGCGAAACGGACGACAGTGTTCTCTTCCTTAAAGTCCCGGCTGACCAGTTTGTAAGGCTTGGTAACGCGGATCACTTCCTGCACGCCCGCCATTTCTTCCAGCGTGCCGGGTTCGACCTCGCCCTGGTTCCCGGTAATGCCGATTGCGGTCCGCTCCGCCCCTGGAATGGAGTGCGCGCGGTAGCCGAGCGCTTCGATTTTCTGGCAGACGGCGCGCACTTGTGCTTCGGTAGCGTGCGCCTGCATGACTACTAACATGAACCCACCTCGAAAGGTTCAAGTCTATCGTTGAAGGCACACTCATCGCAAACCCGCATCCAGTGGCCGTTGGGACGAGGCCCGTCCTGTACCCCTCAACTGCTGGTTATACTTCCTTCATGCCCCGTTCTATCGCTGGCGAGCAGGACATCCTCAAACTGCCCGTGCCGAAGCGCCCGCCCCGCTTGACTTCGCGCCGAATTGGCATTCATACCTCGACGGCCGGTGGAGTCCAGAATGCAGCAGAACGTGCCTATCGCCTGGGATGCAATACGTTCCAGATTTTCTCCTCCAGCCCGCGCCAGTGGGCGCCCTACGAACTGAGCCGTCCGCAATGCGACGAGATGATGCGCCTGCGCGAGAAGTATGATCTCAGGCCAATGGCGATCCACGTGAACTATTTGGTGAATCTGGCCAGCACAACTCCGCTGTTCTTAAAGAAATCGATTGAAGCGTTTCGTGGCGAAGTGGAACGTGCCTTGATGTTGTGCGCCGATTATCTGGTGCTCCACCCAGGCTCGTTCCGTGGCGCCGACCGGGAAGCTGGACTGATTCAAACTTCCGCAGCAATTGCCGCAGCAACTCAAGGATTAGACCTCGCCAAAGGCAATCTCACCATCCTGATCGAAAATACCGCGGGCGCGGAATACTCGCTCGGAGGAACCTTCGAGCAAGTCGCCGAAGTGCTGGAACGGCTTCGCGACTTGGTTCCCATCGCGGCCTGCATTGATACCTGTCACACCCATGTCGCCGGATATGACATGGTCAGCGAAGCCGGAATGCGCCGGACGCTAGCACACCTCGACCAGACGGTGGGCCTCAAAAATGTGCGGCTGTGGCACTGCAACGACGCCAAGGCAGCCCGCGGATCGAAGCTGGACCGGCATCAGCACATCGGAAAAGGCAGCATTGGTAATGAACCGTTTCGCCGTCTGCTGAACGACCCCCGCCTGCCCCACGCCGCCTTCATCGCCGAAACGCCAATTGATAAACCGGGAGACGACAAAAGGAACATAGCAGCGCTCAAGAGGTTAGTAACAAGTTGAATTACGTGGGGACAGCCGCCCCCGGCTGTCCGGCGGAGCGAAGCTCCGCTGGTTCGTATGCGGCGCGCTCATTGGGTCCATAAGCATTATTCTATTACCATGTTTAGCCTTCAATGTGAGCCAGAACTTGAGAAAAGGCTTGAACTGCTTGCCAAGAGGACTCGCCGGAGCAAAAGCTATCACGCCCGTGTGGCCATTCGAGAGTATCTGGAAGACCGAGAGGACTACCTGAAGGGCATCGCCGCGCTGGAGAGACGTGAACCCACCATCACGCTCAAGGAGCTGGAGCGCGGCTTGGCCTGACAAAGCGGGCCTACCGATCTGCTGAGCTCCGCTTAGCCGGACAGCCGGGGGCGGCTGTCCCCACGTGTGCAGAAACAAAGCAGTGATCTCATCGCGGACGAGGGTGCCTACGCCACATTCATCTCTCGTTGTAAAATTAGCGTTTATCCAATATCCGGCTTTGCCCTCTATGCCGCAGGACGAACAAACTACGATGGTCCGGGAAGACCGCTACGACGCCCAGCGCATCGAGACCAAGTGGTTCGAGCGCTGGCAGCAGGACGCGGCTCTCTACGCCGCCCAGCCCAACTCCACCAAGCCCAAGTACTACGTGCTGGAAATGTTGCCCTATCCCTCGGGCGCACTGCACATGGGACACGTGCGCAACTATGCCATCGGCGATGCGCTCGCCCGATATATGTGGATGAACGGTTACAACGTACTTCATCCCATGGGCTGGGATTCATTTGGTCTCCCCGCGGAAAATGCCGCAATTTCCAACAACACCCCGCCGCGCGAGTGGACACTTCGCAACATCAAGAACATGAAGGCGCAGATGAAGCGCCTGGGCTTTGCCTACGACTGGTCGCGCGAAGTCACCACGTGCTTGCCTGAATATTACCGATGGAATCAGTGGTTTTTCTTGAAGCTCTACGAAAAAGGTCTTGCCTTTCGTAAGAAGAGCCAGGTGAATTGGTGTCCAAAATGCTGCACCGTGCTGGCCAACGAGCAAGTGGTCAACGGTTGCTGCTGGCGGCACGAAGACACTCCAGTAGAGCAGCGTGAACTCGAGCAGTGGTTCCTGCGCATCACGCAGTACGCCGAGGAATTGCTCCGCGACCTCGACAAGCTCGCCGATTGGCCCGAGAAGGTGCGCACTATGCAGCGCAACTGGATCGGCCGCAGTGAAGGCGCGCTGGTGGATTTCAAGCTCGACGGCGCGACCGATTCACCGGACTCGACAATCACCGTTTTCACCACCCGCGTGGATACGATTTACGGGGCAACCTCCGTCCAACTCGCTCCGCAGCATCCCCTGGTTGCTGGTCTCACCAAGAACAACGATCCATTGCGTGCGCAGGTAGAGCAGTTGATTGCGGAGCAGCGCAAAGCCAGGGAAGTCGGCGACATTGGCGCCATCGAAAAGCACGGAGTGAATACTCACCACTACGCCGTGAATCCTTACAACGGAGAGCGAGTGCCCATCTGGGTGGCAAATTACATCCTCATGGACTACGGCACGGGCGCGATCATGAGCGTGCCTGCGCACGATGAGCGGGACTATGAATTCGCCAGGAAGTACAACCTCAAGATCCGGACCGTAATCGTGCCACGATCCGTTGATCCTGAAGAAACCAGTGGTGAACCGGCGCTTCCGTTCACCACAATGGACGGCGAGCTGATAAACTCCGGCCAATTTACCGGTCTCCGCTGCGAAGATGCCATCAAGAAAATGTCGCAGTATGCCGAGAAGAACGGTTTCGGCAAGGCCACGATCACGTACCGCCTCAAGGACTGGGGTATCTCGCGCCAGCGTTATTGGGGCACGCCCATCCCCATGCTTTACTGCGAGAAAGACGGGATCGTGCCCGTCCCCGAAAAAGACTTGCCAGTAATCTTGCCGGAGAACGTGGACATAACCTTGACGGGTGGCTCACCCCTGGGCCGAGTATCGGAATTCGTGAATGCGACTTGCCCGAAATGCGGCGGCCCCGCCCGGCGCGAGACCGACACCATGGACACCTTCGTCGATTCGTCCTGGTACTTCTATCGCTACACCGACGCGCAAAACGACCAAGCGCCCTTCGATACCAAGACTGTTGGTTATTGGTTCCCGATCGATCAGTACATCGGCGGCGTCGAGCACGCGATCCTCCATCTCATCTACTCGCGCTTCTGGACCAAGTTCATGCGCGACATGGGATTGGTAGACAACGACGAACCCGTCGAGCGCTTATTCACCCAAGGCATGATCATTAAGAGCGGAGCGAAAATGTCCAAGAGCCTCGGGAACGTGGTCTCGCCGGACGAAATGATGGTTCGCTACGGCGTCGACAGCACCAGAATGTATACATTGTTCGCGACGTCACCAGACCGCGAACTCGACTGGCAAGATGACGGAGTAGAAGGCATCCGGCGCACCTTGGGACGCGTGTACCGCTTCGTCGCAAGAAACGCGCCTGTAGAGACGCAGCTTGCTGCGTCTCCCCGAGCGCAGCGAGAGACGTTGCAAGCAACGTCCCTACAGCCCGAAGCGCGCAAAATCCAGCGCAAGCTTCACCAGACCATCAAACGTGTCAGCGACGACTTCCAGGGACGCTGGCATTTCAACACGTCGATTGCTGCCATCATGGAACTGGTGAACGAACTTTATGCTGTCGAAGAACGTGTGGCGCGGGCGCCCTCGCCCGCGGATCTAGTACCAGCCCAACTGTGGTTGGAAGTGCAGCGCGATCTCGTACTCCTGCTAGCACCATTCGCTCCCCACCTCGCCCACGAGCTCTGGGAAATGTTGGGCGAGAAAGGGAGTCTGCTTCGCACCCCATGGCCGAAATACGATCCAGCCTTGGCCAAAGAAGACGAAATTGAAATCCCGGTGCAGATCAATGGCAAGTTGCGCAGCCTGATCGTTGTCCCAGCCGATTCATCGGAGGGCGTAATCCGCGAGCGTGCCTTGTCGGACGGAAAGGTCAAAGCCGCAATTTCCGGCAGACAGCTTGTGAAGGTGATTGTCGTACCCGGCAAGCTAATCAATATCGTCGTGCGCTGACCCATTGCCAGGAACGGGCCGCCGCTTCCGCCTTCACCTTGGCTTCATTGATATGAGGAAGCTCGCTGAGCACGATCACCGGGAGTGTCGCTGTCGCTGGATCTCCTTTCAACCCCTGCAGCGCCTCGGAACCGCTGAGCTTGGGAAAGCTCGGCTAGTCGCAGGCGGCCGGGCCCGCTTTCTCCTTGCGCGATTTCTCCAGCACCCGAGCGATCAGTTCAAGAAAGTGCCCGGCCGCCGCTCTATCGTCAAACAGTTTGGACTTGCTAAAGAATCCCGCCGCGCCCGCGTCACGCAGCCTGTCCTCATTCGCCTCAGAAAGGCTAGTGAGTGCGATGACCGGAATGTGCGCCGTGGCCGCACCTCCTTTCAACCCCTGCAGCACCTGCGGACCGTCCAGTTTGGGCAGCATCAGGTCCAGCAAAACTAGGTCGGGAAGATTTTCACGGGCTACACGTAACGCTTCCTCGCCATCGGCCGCGTTTAAAACTGTATATCCGGCTCGATGTAGAATTCTTTCGTTCGCAATTCTCTGGATCTTGTTGTCCTCGACCAGCAGAAGCGTTTCCTTCATTGCCCTCTTCTCCTCGCAGCTAGGAAACGGTGCGCCCAGCTGCGTTCTAACAATTCCCATGACACGGGCGTTCCCGCTCCACCAGATCGACCTAGGCTGAATCCGCTCAACGTACTTATCGGCAGAACGAGGCCCGCCTTGAACCAAGTGGGGTTACCTGAGGGTGTAGGACGATCTTCCTGACCCCAAGAGGATATGCGCCATGCCAGCCCTCACGCTGGGGTATCCTAGGCAGGAATGTCTCGTTCCTCACCTACGTTAGAAGGTTTCCGCGCCATCTTCCGCCGCCCATCGTTTGGACTGGCGGAGATTGCCTGGCGCTGGAGCTTCGGCGCGGCCGCCGGCTTGCTGCTCGTGTTCGCCTTCGTTGAGTACCTGGACACGTTGCCGGTCAGCAACGGCGATCTACTTCTGCTGCGAACCAGCCAGCCGCTGCTGATCTCTCGCGCAGTGCTGCATATTTTTCGAGGCAGCGCATTTCGCGTGGTCGAGACCGCCGTCGTGCTGGTCCTGACCCTGGGAGCCGCCTGGATCTTGGTTGCTTCGTTGGCACGGGCAGCCACGCTCGAGGCGCTGCTGGCCCATTTTCGCCAAGCCGGCGTCTCCACGCCAGAACACAAACAGAAAAAGAGCTGGCGGTTGCGCTCTCTCTGCGGGCTCAACTTTTTTCGCCTCGGCGCGACACTCGCAGCCACTGTAGGCTGCCTCGCCGCCGTTCTTCTGGGTCGAGCTGCGTCAAACCCTGCCGATCCCGCGCCGGGCAGCGTTCTGCTGATCATCTTGACCGTTACCATGCTGGTATGGCTCGCCTGGTCCACGTTGAACTGGTTCCTCTCGCTGGCGGCGATCTTTGTGATTGCGGATGGCCACGATACGTTCGGCGCGATCACAGCCGCGGTCGATCTGTGCCAGACTCGCCCCGGGTCAGTCTGCGCAGCCGGCACCTGGTTTGGTCTGGCCCACATCACCGCCTTCGTAGTCGCCAGCTCAGTGGTCGCGTTTCCTTTAGGATTTGCCGCGGTCCTGCCCGCCGGCGTGGTGCTGGGCGGCGTGCTCCTGGTAACCCTTATTTATTTCGCCATCACAGATTTCCTCTATATCGGACGGTTGGCGGCGTACTTGGCCATTGTGGAAATGCCCGACGCGCCCGTCAGCCTTGAGATTGCGCCGCCACTGCTGCCCCACGGAGGCGCGTATCTCGATCCCAATATTCACTCGAGTCCCGCCGTAGACGCGAGCGAACTAATTCTGAGCGATGTTCCAGCAAGCAGCTAGGAGCCAGAAGCCAGTAGCTGCTCTTTCTCTTTACACTTCTTCTCCGATTTGAGACACTCGTCCGTGGAAACCCAATCTATCGTCGTCCTCGACTTCGGCGCCCAAACCTCCCAGCTCATTGCGCGCCGCATCCGCGAACAAAACGTCTTTTCGGTCGTACTGCCCTGCACCGCCAGCCTCGACGAGATCCGCAGCTACTCGCCCGTAGGCATCATTCTGTCCGGCGGCCCCTGCTCGGTCTACGATCAGGACGCTCCCAACACCGACCGCCGAGTATTCGAGCTCGGCTTGCCCGTGCTCGGCATCTGCTACGGCCTCCAGTTGATGGTCCACGTGCTCGGCGGCAAGGTCCTCGCGGCGGACAAACGCGAATATGGTCACGCCAACGTCGAAGTCAAAGATGCTTCGCTTCTGTTTCAAAGCGTGCCCAAGAAGCTTTCCGTCTGGATGTCGCACGGCGACGAAGCGGTGGAGTTGCCCCCCGGTTTCCACTTGACCGCCAGTTCGCCCAACGCAGTCGCCGCCATCGAGAACCCCGACAAGAAGTTCTGGGCAGTTCAATTTCATCCGGAGGTGCGCCACACCCAGCATGGCGCCGACATACTGCGCAATTTCGCTCTCGTCATCTGCGGCGCCAAACCAACCTGGACTCCGCAGCACTTCATCGACGCCACCATAGCCAATGTGCGGCAAACCGTAGGCCACGGCCGCGCCATATGCGCGCTCTCGGGCGGCGTAGATTCCGCAGTTGCGGCCACACTCGTCGACCGCGCTCTCCGAGATGGCGCCGCCCCTTCGCGCCTGACTTCGGTATTCGTGAACAACGGCGTGTTGCGCAAGAACGAATTCGAAAAAGTCCAGCAGAACCTCCGTGACAAGCTGGGCCTGCACGTAGTCGCGCTCGATGCCACCGATCGCTTCCTGAGCAAGCTGGCTGGTGTGACCGATCCCGAGACCAAACGCAAAATCATCGGCAACGAATTCATCGCCATATTCGACGAGCAAGCCCATCGCGTCGAAAAAGAGGAAGGCAAAGTCGAATGGCTGGTGCAAGGCACGCTCTATCCCGATGTGATCGAATCGCGTTCGGTTCGCGGGCCATCGCAGATCATCAAGTCACACCACAACGTTGGCGGACTGCCGGAAAAAATGAAGCTCAAGCTGATCGAGCCCCTGAAAGAGTTATTCAAAGACGAAGTCCGCAAAATCGGCCGCGACCTGGCCATGCCCGAAGAAATTCTGCAACGCCAACCATTCCCCGGCCCAGGCTTAGCGGTTCGGATCCTCGGCGAGGTCACGCCCGAGCGTCTAACCATCCTGCGGGAGTGTGACGACATCGTTGTAAGTGAAATCAAGCAAGCCGGCCTGTATCCCAAAATCTGGCAGTCATTCGCGGTACTGCTGCCAGTGATGTCGGTCGGAGTCATGGGCGACCAGCGAACCTACGCCTGTACCTGCGCCATCCGCGCCGTCCACTCCGAAGACGGCATGACCGCCGACTGGGTCCCCCTCCCCCACGAGGTCCTGAAAACCATCTCCAGCCGCATCGTGAACGAAGTGAAAGGCGTCAACCGCGTAGTCTACGACATCACCTCAAAACCCCCGGGAACAATTGAATGGGAGTAAAGAACAGTCGTTAGTCAGCTTGCTCCCCTGCTCTGTCATCCCGAGCGGAGTCGAGGGACCTTGTGTTTGCCGGTGCGAAGGAGCAGAAATCATCCAAAAACTGGATTGTGCCGAAAAGTTGTCAAGCCCCCTGAACCACCCAATTCCCGCCAAAGCCCTGATTCAGCGGCAGAAATAAATCTGAAAATTTGGCGGGTTTACCCCTCCGGATTTGCTAGTCTAGAAATAGGGATCAAGTTAGGCGCAAGCTTTTCGGCTTGCGCTTTTTCTTCTGTAGCGATTTCCCTTCAAGGACGTTTTTCCACACAAATGGGCAAACCCAGGCGCGCTTCACGCGGACGCATCCGAGCGTCCCAGGAAAGCTCCGCCCAGCAAGCGTCCCAGCAGAAGGGGGCCGCGAAACCAAAAGAGGGCGAACGGGGTGAACTGGCTTTCTTATGCAAGGCCACCAGCCTCGGTTTCGCCCTGTCGCTGCCCTACGGGCACATGCAGCGTTATGACTTCGTGGTCGACTGCGGCAGGAACCTTTGGCGCGTGCAGGTAAAAACCACGGAGCACATGTTAAATGGCCTCTATCTGGTAGGCGTCCACCATCGCGCCAACCGCATGGCCCACCCTTACACCGCGTCCGAAATTGATTTCGTAGCCGTCTACATTCTGCCCGAACAAACCTGGTACATCCTGCCCGTGCGCGAGGTGACGGAGCACAGGTCATTGCTCTTCCGACCCCACGGATACACCCGCCGCGACCCCTACGCCCACTACCGCGAAGCCTGGCACCTCCTCCGCCAGCCAGACGGCCTGGTCTTCGGATGAGATCGAATGGCCGCATTCGCCCTCCACAGGGCAACCCCAGCCCGCAAACTGCCACGCATTCCGTTAGCGAGCGCAATACCTCCAACAATTGTCACCCTCCAACACTTGTCACCCTTTAACAATTGTCATTCCGAACCGGCTTCAGCCGGTGAGGAATCTGCTGTTCTGTCCGCCGGCAAGAAGCGTTCACCCTCCGCCCCCCGTCATCCTGAGACAGCGGAGTCCTTGGCAAAGCCAAGGATCCCAACGAAGGATCTATGCATTCAGCAGGCAGCACCAGAAACGAGGGGTGCCCCATCCTAGCGCGTTCTTTGCGCTAGGGTGGGAGGCGATACGGGCATAGGAGAATCCTCCACCGGTCGCGTCCTGGAGTACAGAAGACCCAGGTTAGCGTCCAAAGAACGGACGCGAACCAGGGGCACCGGGCCAGGATTCGCGTAGCTTTGTGCCTCGAGCTACGGTGAATCCGGTAGGCCACCGGCGTTCGTCACGCAGACGGCAACCTATGGGCGAAAGTACGCTATCTGAGGTGGGATGAATATGATTCGACACGAGCACGAGTTTACTGAGCTTCCCAGTGCCCAAAGACGGCGCGGCTACTTTAAGCGTCTACCCGACGGCGCCTACGACCAGTCGATTGCCTACACGATGTTGTACTGCCGACAGTGCGGTGAAACCAAGGAGGTAGTTGCAGCCGACCACACACACGCGCTACCCTCCAGATTTTCCGAGACTGCGAACGATTTCTAAGACCTGGGGCGGAGCGCCCTCAGGTTCGCCGGAGATATAACCCGTTTGTTGTGGTGAGAAGATGCATTGTGTTGCTTGAAGAAGAACTGCATTCTTGGTTTCGTCGTCACTAGCAGCCTTGGCGAACGCTTGAAATGTGGCGAGAGCATTTTGCCGATGGCGATTTACGACGGCATTGTGACGAAAGGCGCGGTAGGTTCTTCCCGCCCACACCGTAGCGGACAGCAGAACCGAGAATACGAAAATCTTTGGAATCGCAACCTGAACGCTTTGTGACGGCGTAAGCGTCGGCACAACCCAAAGGTATCTCAGCAACAATAGACTGCCAGCGCCCACAGTAAATGCTGCAATCCCGATGGTTGAATACAGCCACGGCTTGGCGCTTTCTTCTTGCCTATCGGCTTCGTCCTTGAAGTGAATGGCGTGTTGTGAAACTCCAGCTTCTTGGGCAATCCGTCTGACTTCCTGCACAACGAGTTCCGCATTTTCACGTGCGGCTTTCAGTGTCTTCTCGTTTTCTTCGGCACTGGCCTCGATGCGACCTACGACCTCCTTCGCTTGCTCCTCCAGTTTCTCGAAATCGGTTCCCTTGCGAATGGTAAAGGCTACCGCTGGTGCCACATACTCAAAAACACTGTCATATGAATCCCTAGCCTGGTTAATAAATGAATCCCTTTGGGAGATGGGATTGTTCGCATATTTCGAGACTGAGAATCCGGCGATGTTGAGGAATAAATCACGAGTCTGATTTGCAACTGCTGTGATGCTTGCTATCTTTGGGTAAGGGAGGTCAGAGAGGTCAGCGTCGTCGAGCGCATGAAATAAGCGCAGCAATCTGGAAAAATACACCACTCCGGACTCGAAGCTCAAGTCAGAGCCCAATTCCTTGCGAGCCAAGGCGCTAGCTTTCCATTTTGCCAATTCTCCCAGCACGGTCTGCAGCTCGTTGCGCGCCTTTGTCTCTTGTTCGGCTGTCGCCATAATGTTTTCCGCCTCCCATTCGTGGGGTCAGGCCCCTAAGCCCGAGTCCTTTCATGGCGTCTCCAAGTATACCAAGTATAGGGGAACAAAAAGCAAAATCGCGTTGGTGGCTGGCCCACCTTTAAGCTTTTTGTAAAAGGTGGGAACGTCGAACGCTGGCGAGCAGGCTCACCTATTCCGACCGAGCCTTCATGTACGACAGCAAAATCGCGTTGATGCGGGTCTGGTAACCGCTGCCGGCGCGCTTGAGCCATTCCACAACATCATGGTCAACCCGGATGGTCAGACGGTCTTTGGGTTCCGGCAGGGTGAGCTTGGCACGTTTCCAGAACGATCGATCCAGCCTGGGAATGTCGGAGTCGTCGATGTCCACATCCCGCATCTGGCGCAAGCGAGTGAAGTCAGTTTTGCCCTTGGTCCGCGCCCTTGAGGTGCTTCGCGTAATCTTGCCTTTCATTGCGATGCGCCCTCCACCAACAATGTCGATACGCTTACGCATGCACCACCCTCAGCCCCAACTCTTTCTCGAAAACATCGAAATCGCGGTCGCGGTGTAGCAGTTCATGGCCCTCTTCCAAGCAGAAAGTGGCGATCAGACAATCGATGGTTCCTCCTATCGTATAGCCGCGTTCTCGCAGAGTTCGGTAGTTTTCAGCGGCCGCGATTGCCAGCTCTTTGCCACCATTCTGGAAGAGATAGAGCTTCGAAAGGCGGTCGCGAGCATCCGCGAAGGCGGCTTGAACCCGAATTCCTTGTAACACTTCGCACAAAATAAGATCGGTCAACCCAAGCCGCTGCCGGGTCAGTTCCTTATCAAGCCAAAGAGCTTCCGGGCTCTCCACTCCTCGCATGTAGTCAATCCACACGGTCGTGTCAACAATGACCATGCACTTTGCTCATCCTGAGGCTCTGCTCGAACGGGACTGCTCGAGGTCTCCCTCCCAATCCACCTTGCCCCGAAGTTTGCGAATGGACCCCTGCGCGTACGTCTCCGCCAACAGCCGCAAGCCAGCCTCCACCGCAGCTTTCTTGGTCCGGGCGCCACTGCGCCGCATCGCTTGCCGCATCAATTGGTCGTCAATTTCAATGTTGGTCCGCATGTCGACGATCTCCCAATGTGTATATATATCACATTTATGTGTATAGGGCAATGGGTTCTGTAAAGACGGAGGTCGCTCCGTCTCTGTCTGGAGATGGAGTCACTTCACCTTATCCAGGACCTTGCGTGAGACTGCCGTCACCATCTTCCGCGGGCTGAATCGCACGGACTCTGCTAGTAACCAATTGCGGAATCCTGAGATCACCAGCGACTTACCCGCCATCAGGCCGCGATAGCCGTCGCGGGCGACCGTCTTCGCGTCCATGGGGCGAAGTGCCTTGAACAGCTTGGAATCTGCCATGCCGGCGCGACCTTGGAATCCGGTGTCGGTTGCGCCCGGACACAGGCAGGTCACGGTCACGCCGGTCCCGCTCAACTCATTGGCCAGCGCTTCGGAGAACGAGATGACATACGCTTTCGTGGCGTAGTACACGGCCATCAGCGGGCCGGGCTGAAACCCTGCCGTGGAAGCCACGTTCATGATCTTGCCGGAACGACGTTCGATCATCGGCCCGAGAAATAGCTTGGTGAGGTGAGTGAGCGCGGTGATGTTGAGCTGAATCTGTCCCAAGTCGTCTTCCAGCGGAGTCTTCGCGAATTCGCCGAACACGCCGTAGCCTGCGTTGTTCACCAGGATGTCCACCGCGATGCCCTCGCGCTGCAGTTGGTCGAAGAGGAATTGCGGCGCAGGCGCGGCGGTGAGGTCGAGCGGGATGGCTTTCGCTGTAATCCCGAACTGGCGCTGCAGTTCATCGGCAAATTGCGTGAGCTTGGGCACGCTGCGTGCGACCAGGACAAGGTTGTAATGGTCGTTGGCAAAGAGCTTGGCCAATTCGTATCCGATGCCGCCGGAGGCGCCGGTGATGAGTGCCGTCTGGTTCATGCCGGTTGATTCCATCTTTACGTTTTCCAGAACGCAAGAAAAAAGGCGTGCCGGTACTCTCGGCGCGCCTGGCCATTGACGGGCACTAGAGACGTTGCAAGCGACGTCTCTACAGCCTACGCGTGGGCCATGGATGGCTCGACCTCGTAGATCGAGTGCCACGACGTTGCGGCCTTCAGGCGATCGTTCACGTTGTTAATGTTCTTCACGCCCTCGGTCTGCAGCCATTTGCGGAAGGCTTCGGCGCCGTGCTTGGCGTAGACCGGGATCCCTTCCTTCCAGGTGGCGCGGCCGCACAGCACGCCGTTGAACTTCACGCCGGATTCAGCGGCGAGTTCGAGAGCTTCGGTGAACTCGGCGTTGCTCACGCCCGCGGACAAATAAATAAAAGGCTTGGTGCTGACGGACGCGGCCTTCAGGAACAAGTCGGCGGCTTCTTTTTGGCTGTAGGCTTTCTGTCCGGCGTAGGACTTTGCGCCCTCGACGAACTTCATATTTACCGGCACTTCGACTTTCAGCACGTCGACGCCGTAGCGAGGCTTGGTGAACTCGCGCATGCTCTCGATTACGATGTGCGGCTTTTTCTTGGCGTACTCGAAGCCTTTCTCGTCCGCGCCTTCTTCGTAGCCGACAAATTCCAAGAAATATGGAATGTCGTTGGCGCGGCATTCATCGCCGATGCGCTCCACCCAGGCATGTTTCTTGTCGTTGACGTCCTTGGGATCGTAGGGGGTGTAGTAGAGCAGGATCTTGACGCAGTCCGCCCCGGCTTCTTTCAGGCGGCGGGCTGACCAGTGATCGAGCAAGTCGCCGAGGCGGCCGGGGCCGGTCTTGTCGTATCCGGTCTTTTCGTAGGCCAGCAGCAACCCCGCGTTTTTCGCACGCCGCTTCGACGCGGGCAGCCCCCACTCGGGATCAAGCAGGATCGCGCTCGCATGCGGCGTAAGAACTTCCGCCACCAGCGACTTGAATTCCTCCATCAACGCATCGCTGATTTCCCCACCTTTTTCCTTCGCCAAAGACTTCTGCAAAGACCCGCGTTGGTCCATGGCGGCTGCGGCGATGACGCCGCGGTCGTTGGATACTTTCTTAAGGCCAGCTAGCTTTCCGGGAGTGAGTTTCATAGGATTCCTCCGTAGTTATTCAAGCAAGGTTATTCGAACATGGTGATTCAATGAATTCTCTGAGGAGGCAATTGTAAACCAAAGCGAGGGTTGTCTATGAAGCCAAGATGGGTCTGCGGCGGAGTCGTCTGTCTGGCAGGAGGGTTAGCGGCGGGGTCGGAATCGGTCCGGGCTGCCCGCCCCGGAATCGATCCTCACCCTGGGTAGAAGCCGGCGGACGACCCGACCCATTGCATGTTCTTGTTGTGGTCCACGCCCATCATCAGGCCGCGTCCCATGCGAATGATGGTCATCACCGGCAGCAGTTCGTCGAGCCAGATGTACATGATGCGCACTTCGGCCTTGGTCCCGCCCAAGGGGGTTTCAATTACCGGTTCAAACTGCATCCGCTCCTGCAGGATGTACTGCGAGCGTTTCTCCTTGGGGATGTTCGCCAAGTCGTCTTTTGTAGGATTAAGAATGACGCCTAACCCGGCAAAGGAAAAAAGAGGCTTAATCACGCAATTCTCCAGATCGTGAGGCACCGGTTCCACGCGGTCGAGGAAGGAGGTCTTGGGCACACACTCGTGATGCAAGAAGGGCAGGGAAAACTTGCTCATGCGGAAGTACCAGTTCGGATGTCCCGCCCATTCCACGTCCAGGTCATCGGTGAAGTTGAAGGAAAGCTTCAGCTTCTTGCGCACTAACTCATCCACAATGGCGCGGTTGTAAATACGCCGGATGGGAATGCGCTTGCCCTCGCTCTCGTAAAACAGCTCATTGCCTCTTTTCTCGATCTCGGTGATGGAAACGGTCGCAATACCAAGCAGCTTTTCGGTGAGCAGAAAATCCGGCAGCGTCTTTTGGCGCTTGGGATCGATCTCCATTAGAATCACATTCTGCGGGTTCTGATCGCCCACGATGGCGCGCCGCAGCAGCTTTTTGTATCCCTCCCAATCCAGCCCGCCCAGGAGATACTGCAGGTGCTCATCGAGTTCGAAGACCTCCATGTAGGTCTGCGACAGCATGGCCTGATAGGCGTAGAGAGACGGGAAGCCCTGCAACTCAACCAGTTTGGGCTGCAACTTGCCGGCGGCATCGCGCACCAGTCCAAAGTCCACTTGAATGAACAGGGGATGCGGTGCTTCATGCGGAGCATTGAAATCGGGCGGAATCGCGGCGAAGGAAGTTTTGCGGTATTCCAGTCCGCCTAACTGTTGGATCAATTCCTGGCCATATTGCGACATCTGATCCAGCAGCGGCTTGGGGAAAAAGCAAGGCGTCTCGGAAAGCTGGAATTGGACCGGGGTACCGCAGCGCTCTTCCATCAACTTCAGAAGAGTTTGGTATTTCTCCGGCGTGAAGTTCGAGTTGAACTGCTGTCGCAGGGCAGGAATCATGATTTCTTAAAGGCTGTCATGTTTTAGCGCAGCCGTTCACTCGCACGAATGACCCATCCTTCACGCTTCCAGTAAGAACTTGCCGTCCCGCATGATCTGTTCGCTGTCCACCCAAATATCGAATTTCCTTCCCACCACATCGATGTGAGTCGACGAAAACCACTCCGCTCCAGTGTGCGCACCGTAGGGATTGCCGAAAGCGATGTGCACCCCAGGATATTTCTCGTCCTGCAGAATCTGCCCAATCACATCCTTTAATTCAATATTCGTGCCAATCGCAAATTCACCCACGCGATCGCTGTTCTCATCCGTATGGGTGTAGATCCAGAAATCACTCTCCAGATCATGGTTGGCGGAATGAGCCTCAACCAAGCGATTGCCCTTCACCCGAATGGTTAGCGGATGCTCCCGCAAACTCCCAAATTTGGCGCAGAGCCAATCGCCCACCACGCCATCAATCACAAACGTTCCATTGACTTCGCCCGGAGTAGTGAAAACTTCTCCGCCAGGCAGGTTGCCCCATTTGTCCGGGCTGATAATTCCGCTGGTCTTCACCCAGCGATAATTCGGATTCAAATCCGCAACCAGGTCGGTTCCCGCCGCCGTCTTGGCCCGAACCTGTTTCGCCCGCCGTACCAATTCGACCACCTTCACGCTGATGCGATCCACCTTAAGAAAGTCCGCCCGCATGCCCTCCAGCATGATCTGCCGGTTGACGTTCACCATGTGGGCATGCCGTATTTTGCGTCGATTCACCACGTCCGTCATCTGCATGCGCGAACGCAGTTCATTGGCCTGGGCTTGCACGGCAAAGATGCTGACCTGGCTGGTCTCGAGATCGTCCATGATCTCTCGCGGAAGATCGCCAAGCGGCCGCGGCGCCAGATCCTCGAGAACCCACGCGTGATACGGAGCACCAACCACTTCCAATTCGCGGACCATGCTGGCCGCGATTTCCTTGGTAGCCTCGTCGGTGATGACCGTGACCTTCTCCCCAGGCTGGACGCGCAAGCAAACCTTTATCGCGTTGCGGGCTCCGGGAGTAAGTTCAGGATCGAAAGGAATCGTATTCAACTTCCGGTTGGTTTCGCTGACAGGAACGCTCATTACCCTACTTTTCTAGCGGAAGCCGCGACCGGCGACTCGGTCACTCCCACTTCCGTCTCTTCAATGATGTAGTCCACAACTTTTTTCAGGTCACCGGTCTCCTGGTACACGCGCAACTGGCGGTCCGCCCCGGCTCCCATTTTCAGGATCTGGTGAATGTAGTTCAACTCCTCGCGCGAATCCAACTCGTCCACCACATCGTCCACGAACTCCAAGTACTCCAGAATCAAGTCGCGCGCCGGAACTTCTTGCTGCTTCCCAAAATCAATCAGCTTTCCTTCCAGCCCATAACGCGAGGCGCGCCACTTGTTCTCCATAAGCAGCGCCCGCCGATAAAGCCGGAACCCCTGATTCGCCGCGTGCAGCTTGTACAGCTTGGCGATGGTGGCTTGGATGAGGGCAGCCAGCGCAATGGTTTCATCCACCCGCATGGGAATATCGCAAACCCGGAACTCCAGGGTGTTGAAGAATGGATGCGGCCGAATATCCCACCAGATCTTTTTCGCGTTGTCGATGCAATTAGTCTTGATCAGCAGCTTGATGAAGTTTTCGTATTCCCCCCAACTGGGAAAGTAATCGGGAATGTTAGTCCGGGGAAACTTGTCGAACACCTTGCACCGGTAGGACTTCAGCCCAGTGTTCATGCCCAGCCAGAAAGGCGAGTTGGTCGAGAGGGCCAGGATGTGCGGCAGAAAATAGCGCGCATGGTTCATCAACTGAATGGCAATCTCACGATCTTCGATGCCGATGTGGACGTGCAACCCAAAAATCAGATTGGCCCGTGCCACCAACTGCATATCCTGGACGATGTTTTTGTATCGCTCGTCTGGCGTGATCTCCTGCACTCGCCAGTCGGCAAAAGGATGGGTCGCCGCCGAGGCCAGTCGCAGCCCATTTTCCTTGGCGAGCATGACCATATCGTGGCGCAGCTTCTTGACTTCTTCCTTGGCCTCTTTGATGTTGTGGCAGACCGAAGTCCCCACCTCGACCACCGCCTGGTGCAGTTCCGCCTTGACCCGCTCCTGCAGGCGCATCCGCCCTTGTTCCATCATCTCGGTGTGGATGTGCGAGCGCAGATCGCGGGTGACCGGATCGACGGTCTGATATTCCTCTTCGATCCCGATAGTAAACGTAGGTCGCATGGTCAGTAGAGCAACTCAGTCGAACCGCACCAGTATAACAATTGGACCCGGATTAAGCCCGATGTTTGTACCGAGGTTGCGTGGGGACAGCCGCCCCCGGCTGTCCGGCCGAGCGAAGCTCGGTTGCTTTCGCCGCCAGTGCCTACGCCTTAGCTTTCCTCCTCGTTGCGGGCTTGGTTTTCGGCATTTCAACCAGCTTCTCGCCCGCCAAGAACGCCGCCCAGCTCAACTCCCGAGCCGGGTTCTCATCGCTAACCGCCTTTTTTACAGCCATTTCCGCGACAGCATTGACCACCCACTCAAAGTTTTCCTGGCCCACCGACGTGGCTTCCGCATCGGGCGCTGGATTCAGAAAGTCAATCGCGTAAGGAACGCCGTCCTCCACGGCAAACTCGACTGTGTTCAGATCGTACCCCAGAGCCCGGCACAAGGTCAGCGCGTCCCTCTCCACACGTTCTAGCAACTTGCGATCGGCGGGAACAGGATTTCGCACGTAGCGTTCATGGAATGGGGCTCTAGGGTCGTAGTACATAATCCGTACCTTTTCCTGCCCGACCACATAGCAGCGAAAATATTCCTTGAACTCGACCCCATGCTGCAAAGTCATGCACAGGTCGCCGGTCTGGTTGTACTGCTGGAAAAACTCCTCCGGCGAATGCACCTTGTAAACATGCTTCCAGCCTCCGCCCGAATACGGTTTCAGGAACGCAGGAAAGCCGACATAGGCAAAAATCTCGTCCCAGTTCAAGGGGAAGATCAAATTGCGCATGGACTGGTCGGTCGTGCCCTCGGGGTGCTTGTTGTGAGGCAAGATCACGGTCGGCGGAATCGCCACGCCCAGCTTGGTCGCCAGCGCGTAGTTAAAGAACTTATCATCGGCCGTCCACCAGAACGGATTGTTGATGACGATGGTCCCGTTCAGGACCGCGTTCTTCAGATAAGCGCGATAAAACGGAATATCCTGCGAAATCCGGTCAATGATCACCCGATAGCCGCTGGGATCAGCCATCTTCACTCCTCCCAGCTTCACAAACTCAGCCTTCACGCCGTCGACTTTCATGCGGTTGACCTTCTCCACAAAAGCCGGCGGAAAAGTATTTTCCATGCCAAACAAGATCCCAATTTTCTTCATGACCTATCTCTCCTGTACAGACGTTGCTTGCAACGTCTCTTTTCCATGCGCAACAAAGACGTAGCAAGCTACGTCTCGACAGGACATTAGCCGAAGTATTTCCCCGCCATCCTCTCCCACAAGGGCCAGTCGTGCTTCAAATTATCACCCCACACATCCAGCCAATGAGGAACTCCCTTCTGGTGCAGCATCGCCGACAACTTCACATTCTGATCCAAACACATGTCCCAGTGCGCCGAGCCAAGCACGATCTGCATCTGCCGGTAGTGGCTCAGAAACCACTCGTCATTCATCTTCGGCAGATAATCCACCGGGCAATTGAAATAACAATCGTCGTCATAGTACCCGTCTAGAAACTGGTGGATGTCATACGCCCCGCTCATGCTCACGCAATGGGTCACTACGTCGGGATGCTTCAACGAAAAGTTGACGGCATGGTAGCCACCAAAGCTGCATCCAGTGACGGCCAGTTTTGGCGTCTGATTCTTCCAGCGAAGGAAGGGAAGGAACTCATGCAGAATGTACCGTTCGTACTGCAAGTGCCGCAGCACGCGCTGTCGCGGATGAACACTCTTGTTGTACCAGCTCTCGGTATCCACGGCATCGGGACAGAATACCTGGAGCTCGCCGCTTTCAATCCCGGGCGCCAGCGCGCCGATCATGCCGCGATCTTCATATTCAAAAAACTTCCCCATGGACGTCGGAAACGCCAGCAGCGGCGTGCCGCCGTGCCCGAAGACCAACGCTTCCATGTCGCGATGAAGTTCCTGGCTGTATCCTTTGTAATATTGGCGATTCATTGATTTAGCGGGCCCAAGATCAGCAGACCCAACGCCGAAGTATCTTACCTGATTCCGCCGCCGCGAACCATGCCGAGGCGGACCTCCCGCCCGTCCAGTCCCCGCGAAACGCACGTGGCCCCGGACGCCTCGTGCGGGACCGAGCGATAAGCAGGCATGACTGTCAGCACCCCTCCGCTAAAATCAACTCATGCGAGCCATGCGCCTCGAAAGTACGCGACCCGTAGAAGATTCCCCGCTTCATCTCGAAGAGCTCCCCACACCAAACCCTGGCCCCGGACAAATCCGTGTCCGCGTGCGTTGCTGCGGACTCTGCCACACCGACCTGCACACCGTCGAAGGCGATCTGCAATTACCCAGGCTGCCAGTCGTGCCCGGCCACCAGATTGTCGGAATTGTGGATGCCCTCGGCCCCGGCACGCACATTTTCAAGGAAGGAGACCGCGTCGGCATTCCCTGGCTACATTCGACCGACAATCAATGCGATTACTGTCGTCGCGGGCTGGAGAACCTCTGCGACCAAGCCCAGTTCACCGGATATCACGTCGACGGCGGCTACGCCGACTACACCGTGGTCCACGAAGACTACGCCTATCGCATCCCGGAAGTTTTCACCGACGAGAACGCCGCCCCGCTGCTGTGCGCCGGAATCATCGGATACCGTTCCTACCGCCTGAGCGGTGTGCGCCCAGGCCAGCGGCTCGGACTCTACGGCTTCGGAGCGTCAGCCCACCTGGTTTTACAATTCGCGCGCCACCAGGGCTGCGAGGTCTACGTCTTTACCCGCACCCCGATCCATCGCGAATTGGCCAAACGGCTAGCAGCCGCATGGGTAGGCAGCGCCGAGGACACGCCACCCCACCCGCTCGATGCCGCCATCATCTTTGCACCCGCCGGCGCACTCGTTCCGCAAGCTCTTCGCGTCTTGCGCAAAGCCGGCACGCTCGCTTTAGCCGGCATCACTATGAGTTCCATTCCATCCATGGATTACTCGCTGCTCTACCACGAACGGGTGATTCGCAGCGTCGCCAACAGTACTCGTCAGGATGCCCGCGAATTCCTCCAGCTAGCCGCGCAGGTTCCTCTGCAAACCGAAGTTGAGATCTTCGACCTGGAGCAAGCCAACCAAGCCTTGCAAGCCCTGAAAAAGAGTCAAATCAAAGCCGCAGCCGTGCTACAAATCTCGACCAGTAAAATGTAGGCGCGAGCGTCTCGCTCGTGCGGCCCAGCGAAAATTCATCCTCAGGCAGAGTTTCCTTAAGGTGAAACACGCTGAGTTCCCGGTGCTAAGAAGATTTCTTCTCCAGCAAACTAAATTCTGACAACCGCTCAACCATCGGCAGCAGTTCCCACATGGGCTGACCAATCCGTTCCGCGATTTCCAACAGGCTCAAGGATCCATCGCAATAGGCGATGAGATTGGTCATGGCGCGTACATCCTTGCCAGATTGTTTAGTAGACAAAGTTGGATAAAGGCCTCTTTTCCCAAGCTGAGGCTCACATAAAACCGTCACCCGCGGGTAACAATTGCCTTCGATGCACTCCAAAATGTGCTTGTAAGCAAGAAAGCCGCCCGCAAGTCCGGTGGGCGTTACCAGATTCAAATCATCGAGAGAAGTGTGATACTCGGGATATTCCCCATACTTGCTGCGCATCACGGAAGCCACCGGGAGGTCGACGCCTGGACTACAATACTGGCGCTCGTCGCTGCCCCGATCCAGGAAAGAATATTTTCTGTAGCCAGGCGCCAAGTGGCTCAGGACGTGTGTAGCGGCCAAGTCCGCAAGAGAATTCCCCGCACGCGAAGGTAGGAACGAATAGGTTCGATCGTCGCCAATGCAGGTCACAACGTATCCCGCCACCGTCTTCGATTTCATTTGAGACAGGTGCAGGCTCAGATACACGATCGATCCAATCGTTTCCGGGACAAAAACAATCCGATAAGTGAACTTGCGATTGACCAGGCTTTTTAACCATGAAGTGATCGCCGCCGTCACCACCGGGCCCGACAATTCATTATTAGCCATCGAAGGATGGCAAATGTAGGTCGACAGCAAAACCTCCTGATCGGTTTCGCCAGCAAGGATTACCTCGCCATAATTCAAAACCCCGGGCTTCAATTCGCTGCGAATAACCGCGTGATAGCGCCCCCGCTTCAGCGATTGCCGCTGAGCCTCGGTGATGCAAAACCCCCACCGCCGCGAATAATAGGAGGTCACGTAAGGAATGGCATGCGGCTGATCGCGAAGTGAATGCAAATGAGATTGCAGTTCTTCAAGGTCGAGCCACTCATCCGCCGGAACGGAATACCCCACCACGTGCAGATTGTTGTTCCGGAAATCCACAATGCGATCACCAGCTTCATCTTCGATGAAGGCGTCCGCGATCGACCATTCGTCCGGGACTGTCCAGTCAAAGCACCTGGTTCCACTTGGAATGGATTGTAGGCAGAGCTCGGGAATTTCCTGTTTGAGGATCTCTAAAGTCTTTCTCACCCCTGGTCCCGTGATGCTTCGCGCAATTGGCCAGAGTTCGGAAGCCAACTGATGCATGAGTAAGCCCAAGTTCACCGCAGGGTGCGCAAAGGCAGAAGGATCGTCACTGAATCTCATACAGCAACCCTCTGGCCTTTCCCTGGACAATCACACTGGCCACTTCTTCATAAAGTTTCGAAGCGTCGATGACCCGCAGACCGGAACCGTTCCCCGGACGATCCCCAGAATACAGGCCCTTTGCCCACAGTGCCTCGCCCATGGGGTCCACGTGGGTCGCAACACCTTGCTCGATCTTTCGCACGAAAAGTCCATAGGTGCGGTTGCACGCAATGCCATCGAAATCTGTATATAAGCCGGAAAAGTGCTTGTGAAACCGGTAGTCCACGGACATCGATTCTTCAACATAATGATAGAAAGTCATACTGTGCTGATCGGGAAGGTCCAGAACCGCGATCTTTCCGCCCGCTTTGTGCAGCATGGCAAACGGGGAATCCGCTCCATAGCCGCTGAAATTATTGAGATCTCGAAACCGCTCTCGCGCATTTCCTAGGACCGCAAAAGAATAAATGGGATGTCCGGTTCGCACGGCCTCCGCACGCGTTCGCCCGGCCTCGGTCAAAGCCCCCATCTGGCTGGGTGTGGTGCGAATATCAAAGGGAACGCCGCTGGCGAAGTCGAAGTTGAAAAGGGGCAGCAGCAAGGTTCCGCTCGCGCCCAGAGCTTCAAGAAAACTGTCAAGAATCGTTTGTATATCGGGAGTGAACCCCAATTTTTTCAGCGTGCGCAACGTTCGTCCGGTGCTGCTGTGAAGCAGCAGCATGTCACCATTTTGGACTCCCGACTTACGCCATTCTTCACTCAGCCTACTTACAGCAGTCTCATTCGTCACTGTGACCAGTTCTCAATGTAGGCGCGAGCGTCCACGCTCGTGCGGCCCAACGAAAATTCATCCTCAGTCAAACTTTTCCTCAGTCCTTCCCGGCATCGAAGGGCCGCAAGAAAACCGCTGGCTGAAACTTGAAATACGCCGGCGCCACATGAACTTTCTTGTTGTTCACAAGTAACACATTGAACTTTGATCCCAGCCCCTTGGCTGCTTTGTTCAGCACCCCCGATCCAAGCCGGGGCCACTTCCCCGTATCCAAGCGGCTGATGAGTGCCCCGAAGGCAACCACGGTCTCCGCCGGAGTAAACTCGCAGTGCCCCGCGCGATGCACAAAAACTTGCCGCAGGAACGTCTCGTTATGCTCCCGGTCAACTACATCCTTGTAAGCACTCTCGTCTTCCACCACCACCAGCCCGTCGCCCTTGGTGTGCAAGGTCAACACCGGTATAGCAATCTGCCCGTTGAAGATAATATTGTTCTTCAAGTAGGTAAGCGATGATGACTTCGCCCTGATCCGAACCGCACTATTCACCGCCTGAAGATCAGTATCCAGATTAAGCCCGGCCTTCTGGTAGAGCGCCTGAACCTCGGCATAGTCGACGGAGTTCTTAAGCTGCTTCTCGTAGTCGACTCCGTTATTCCACGATGGATTGCCCTGCGCGCGGCCCTCCAGTTCCGCCCGGAAGTCGAAAGCAAAAGGAAAATCAACGTCCGCAAGCCAGAGGAACTGATTCGCTTCCTGGGCGGCATAATCGGTGGCCGACGGTTCGGGAGATAAGGGATCGAACCATCCTGGCGTGTCGGCAAGAGCCGCCGCCAGAGCGATCCGGGCCTGCCCTGGAGCAGTATTTTGCGCGGTGTTGAGGATTCCTTCGGCGATCCCAAGGTTTTTCGGCGGGTTGGTGATATTCACCACCTGCAATCCCGAATCCGCCCCCAGCAGTACATCGAAAGCAAAAGCCGAGTCCAGAGCCTGGTTCCAGGTGCCGACGCCTCCCGCCACCACTCCGCACATGGGCAGTGCCGCGTCAAAGCGATCGGGATATCTCTGCACCAGCCCGGCGGTGATAATTCCACCCAGCGAATGCCCCCACGCGATGGTGTGGCTGGGAGTGCCGACCAGGGTCTTGAACCTGTCCAGCACCTTGATCTGATCGGGCAACGCCTGCTGGATGGCCCACCCTGTGGTGGCGTAAGACGAACCGCCCAGGGCGTAGCCGTTTGCCAGAAGGTAAGCGCCGGTAATCGGGTCGCCGACATCCTCGGCGGGATTCGCCGAGCCTGGCACCACATATCCGTGACTGTACAGAACCAGCGTTCCATTCCAGTTCGACGGAACTTGAATCAGGTAGGTCGCGCCGTCGGAGAATTTACCTTTATAGGTCTTAACTCCTGACGCCTGGGCGCGTCCGACCGATAGTGTCAGCAGCATCGCCGAGAATGCCGCTAAGGAAATTGCCTGCTTGATGGTTCTCCACATGGCCTGCCTCCTGGGCGGGAAAAGTTTGCGGGTGGGATGAATCGGAGCCAAACTTTATTCCCGATTGAGGAGGTTTGTCAACCGGTCCGGAGGAGGGCATGGACCCAGCCCGTTCCCAGATTGGAACGGAGTTTACTGTTTAGTACCGGGTACCCCCCTCCCCCTTTGCCGTGCAAAATATAGAAAACAAAGGGGTAACCATCTAGATCCCGGGCAAAATCTAGAGGTTAAAGGAGTTACAGGCAAAATCCAGAGAACACGGGAGTTAGAGGCTCGGTCGGGGCTGAGAGCCTGTCCTGAGGCGGTGACGGTGACTGCACTTTGCAACCGCGACTCTGTGCCGGATTCGGCAGTTGGGTTCGTGCGGGTTAGAGATTTTGTGAGACGCACCGAGGCCGGACAATTTCAATCAAGAGGATCAAGGCAGCAGCCCGTCCGAATCTCGACCTCAGCGCTCGTCGCGCAGCGCCAGCTTCCGCTCCTCCGGCGTCATTTGGTTCCACAGGACTTTCAGGTCTTGTTCGATGCGGGTGTTGCCCGGGTCTTGGCGCAGCGATCGCCCGAACCAGCGATAGGCGGTGGGCAAATCGCGAGTGGCGCAATGTCCGGTCGCGTACATGGTGCCCAGAACGCTCTGGGCCTGGGCATTGGAGTGCTGAGCCGCAGCCAGCAAATTTGTCCTCGCCCGAGTGCAGTTCTCCGGCACGCCGTTTCCGTAGAGATATTTTTCGCCCTCGGCCTCCAGATCGTCGACTCGCGAGGCGGATGCCGCCGCTCGCTGCGCTCGCGTCTTGGGCGATTTGGGTGCAGGCGCCGGCTGAGTTGTGTCCTCTGCGGTTTCATCAGGCTTCGTGGCGGCTGGCGCAGGCGCAGTATCGCTGGGTTGGGGCTGCGTGGATGGGGGTGGCTCAGCTTGCGCAATCTGCGTGGACTCCGTCGTGCCGGATGGCGCAGCGGCCGCCGGACTGGCAGAAGGCGGAGTTGGTGTCTGCGCGGCCGGCGCTTGATCGTTGGTTCCGGTCGCCGGCTTCTCGACTGGTGTAACCGCATTCGTGCTGCTCGCCGGAGCCGTCGCCGAAGGCGAGTCCGACGCCGCCGGTGCAGGAGAATTCTGGGCTTGAGTATCGTTGGTGCCAGGAGCTGTGGCGGCGGGCGGCGGGCTCTTCAGAAACCTGGCGCCCACGACGCGCAAATCTTGTCGCCAATGCCAGGCTGCCGCGGCTACCCCAGCAATCATTACAAGAATCAGAATCAAATTTCGACCGCGATGGCTGGGCGGCTCATCCTCTAGCAGGTAGCTGACGCTTCTCGTTTCCGCCGGTTCATTGGCCAACCCGAGAAACGAAGGCCCGCTGACTTGCTGTGCAACCACTTCTTTGGGCGCTGCAGGCGAAGGAACTCGCGTCGGCGGAGGCGCTGGCTGAGCCCCGGCAGGGGCCGGAAGACGCAGTTCGGCGGCGCACATCCCGCAATAGCGGTGTTGCGGGAAATTTTCATAACCGCACTTTTCGCACTTTACAAGCATGGATACTGGCATAAGTATACCGGCTTTGGATGGCAGATTCCGTTTTGCGGTTGCGCGCAGTTGTCCTCACCACGGTTGGAGGCGGCGAGAACGTCTACCGGCGCACTTCGCTCATGAAGGCCATGATGTTGCCTTCCGAGTCACGGAACTCCGCCAGCCACAAGTCATGGTCTGGCATTCTGGCGACCACGTGGGGCTGGCTTTCTGTCTTCACATTGCGTTCTACCAAGCGCGCATGCGCCGCTTGAATGTCGGCCACCTTAAAGTAGAGAATCGATGCCGGGTGGTCGAACTGGGGCTGTTCGGGCGGGGTTAACATCAGGCGAACGCCGCCGCAGTCGAGGAAGGCGAGATGTCCTGCGGTGAACAGCAGCTTGAGTCCGAGAGTGTCGCGGTAGAATTCCACCGCGCGGCTGGTGTCGTGGACGTTGATGGCGATCTGGCCGATTTGCGTGATGGCGATTCCGCCGGAGGCGGCACTGGTGGTCATGGCTTTACCTCACCTCGAATTTGAGATACTATTTAATTAGCATAGCTAACTAATAAAATGCAAGGCCCCGGCGAAAATAAAGAGGAAAACAAATTAGTCCGCCCCGAGGCCCTGGAAGCCGCCGACCGGTTGCACTCCGCAGCCATTCATCTGCTGCGGCGGTTGCGGATTCGTGATCTAGAGCTCGGGATCGGCCCGGCGCAGTTGTCGGCTTTGTCAGTTCTCGTGTTCGGAGGGGCAAAATCACTAGCCGCCTTGGCCGAAGCCGAGCAAGTCAAACCACCGACCATGAGCCGCATAGTGAGCGGTCTATTGCGGGCCAAACTGGTGCAGCGAAGAACCGATCAGCAGGATCGTCGCGCGGTGATCATAGTGGCTACAGAAAAAGGTGTCCGCGTCATGCAGGAAGGCCGCAGACGTCGCGTGGAAGCGTTGGCTGCCGCGGTTCGAGGGCTAGCGCGCAAGGAGATTGCGCAACTGCGCGACGCAGCGCGTGTGATGGAATACTTGAGCAGGGAAGTCTAAAGCGGTTCTCGTGTTGGTGTAGAGTGCGTGCCCTCAGCGGCTAAAAGCCGGAACCCGTTGCAGTCCTGGCGGCACGGCTGAAGCCGTGCCCTTCCCGTTCCTGGCTTCTCTATACGGCAACGTGAAAACTGCTATAGCCTACGAAAACATTGTTTGGCGCGGTTGGCACCTTCGATGCCGAGAGCGCCATCGATCGCACCCGAGCGGCGCGCTTGTGATCCTGGCGAATGGCGACAACAGCGGAACCACGTTCCCACCCACCTCCACCCTGCAGGCCATGGATACGATCACATTACAACTTCTCGCCCACTAGCCTTCCGGTGAGCCAGTTCGCAAATGGGAAACAGTGGTTGTCTCTCTAGACAACAAATACCTGGGACCGATGACCGCGCGTTCGTGTCCTTTCGTGACCTATTGGAAGCCGGGGCGAACCGGAATAATGGGGAAGCTGCACTTTACGTTGTTTTGATCGCAAAGCCGTACTCGCGGTCAGGATCGCGGTGCAGTGGCTCTTCAAATCCCCCGCCGTGCGTGAGCACGGAGCAAGAGAGGCGATCCGTGAGATACCTCACGCCGCAATCGAAATTCATAACTTGCCTACTTACTTTTCTGTGCTTGCAATTCTTCCCAGTCCTCGCAGCCGGACACGCCGTCAACCTGTCGTGGGATGCCAGCACGTCCCAGAATATCGTCGGATACAACGTGTACCGCGGCCCGAACCCCGACCCACCATACACGAAAATCAATTCAGCCTTGGATCCGACCACCGGCTACACCGACAGCACCGTCCTAGGCGGTCAAACCTATTTCTACGTAACCACGGCGGTAGACAACCAGGGTGTAGAGAGTGGGTATTCCAATCAGAGCGAAGCCGTGATTCCCGGCGGTGGCTCTGGTTCAGAGAGCGCTTTGTACAGCTTTGCCGGCGGCAGTGATCCCAAGCTTCCTTACGCCGGCCTGATCTTCGACAAAGCCGGCAATCTCTACGGCACCACCGAATTTGGCGGAACCAATAGTCAGGGCACCGTGTTCGAGATCACCCCCAACTCGAATGGAACCTGGACGCAAAACGTGCTCTACAACTTCACCGGCAGCGCGGACGGGGGTCAGCCCTATGCCAGCTTGGTCTTCGACACCGCTGGCAGCCTTTATGGCACGACTATGTTCGGCGGCAGCGCCAACTGCACGCTGGGGTGCGGCACGGTCTTCAAGCTGACGCCCGGTTCCGGAGGCTGGAGCGAGACCGTTCTTTACACCTTCAGCGGAGGCAGCGACGGTCGCGAACCCTCTGCCCGGGTTGTCTTCGACGCCGCCGGCAATCTTTACGGAACGACCTTGCTGGGCGGCAATATTAGCTCGGTATGCAGCTCCGGCTGCGGCACCATTTTCAAGCTCACGCAGGGTTCCAGCGGATGGACCGAGAGCGTGCTCTACGCTTTTGAAGGCGGAGCCGACGGAGCTTCGCCCTACGATGGCCTGGCTCGTGACCCCGCCGGCAATCTCTACGGCACAGTCTACGCCGGGGGCACTTCCGGAAACGGCGCGATCTTTAAGCTGACGTCGAGTTCCAGCGGCTGGACCGAGACCGTGCTTCACGCCTTCAGCGGCGGAGGCGACGGAAAATATCCCTACGGCGACCTCATCCTCGATGCCGCTGGCAATCTCTACGGCACAGCCTTCCAAGGCGGCGGTCCGGGATATGGTCTCGTGTTCGAG